>CEUZ01210587.1_pt1 | contig 10691 bp, 11 predicted proteins | sample 361511 | NCBI WGS metagenome assembly CEUZ01 (sample SAMEA2622822, study PRJEB7988) | marine metagenome | biome: marine biome (ENVO:00000447); feature: surface water layer (ENVO:00002042); material: "saline water (ENVO:00002010), including plankton (ENVO:xxxxxxxx)" | depth 5 m
GAAGATGAGCACTTTAAAAAAAGTTGTGATAAAATAATAAATAAAACTAAATACTATAGATTAGGTGGGGACTGCTATATGTATGGTATGGTTGCTTCAGGATTAATTGAAATTGTATTAGAAGATACTCTAAAAACTCATGATTATATGGCTTTAATTCCCGTAATTGAAGGAGCCGGTGGAGTAGTTACAGATAAATATGGAAATCCTGTAACCATTAACTCCGAAGGAAGTATTGTAGCTTCTGCAAATAAATCTTTACATAATCAAATAATTAATATCATTAATAATTAGCATTTTTAAATTTTTGAATTATATTTAAAAAATGAATTTTATGAAGCTTGGTTTTATTATTTTCTTTTTATTGTTATCACTATCAGTTAAAGCCGAAACTAATCGCTCGCATGCAATTGCTATGCATGGAGAACCAAAATATAATCAAGATTTTCTAAATGTAGAATATATTAGCAAAAGTGCTTTAAAAGGTGGTAACATTGTAAGAAGCGCAATCGGAAGTTTTGATTCTTTTAATCCCTTTACATTAAAGGGTACAGCTGCTGCTGGAATAGGTGGAATCTATGAATCTTTAACTACTAGCTCTAGTGATGAAGCATTCACTGAATATGGTTTAATAGCTGAGATAATAGAATGGCCAGATGATAGATCCTGGGTATCTTTTACAATAAGAAAAGAAGCTTATTGGAGCGATGGTAAAAAAATAACAGCCGATGATGTAGTGTGGACTTTTAATACTTTAATGGAAAAAGGACATCCATTTTACGGATATTATTATGGAGATGTAAAAGAAGTTATAAAAGAAAATGATCTAAAAGTAAGATTTAATTTTATTACAAACACAAATAGAGAATTACCACTAATTGTAGGACAATTACCTGTATTGCCAAAACATTATTGGAAGGATAAAAATTTTGAAGAAACAACTCTTGAAATACCTGTTGGAAGCGGTCCATACAAAATTAAAAATTTTGATACTGGTCGCTCAATTACTTATGAACTGGATAGTAACTATTGGGGCTTCAAAAATAATAATGTTCCGATAAAAGTAGGTAAAAATAATTTTAATACTATCAGATACGATTACTATAAAGACAGAGGTATTGAGAGAGAAGCATTTAAGTCAGGAGAAATAGATTTTTTCTCTGAAAATTCTTCTAAAGAATGGGCTACATCATATGAAATTAATGCTGTTAAAAATGGTTTAATAAAAAAGAAATTAATAAGTCATGAAAATCCTCAAGGTATGCAAGCTTTTGCTTTTAATACTAGAAAAGAATTGTTTAAAGACAAACGTGTAAGAAAAGCCCTATCTTATGCTTTTGATTTTGAATGGACTAATAAAAACTTGTTCTATGGAGCATATAAAAGAACAGATAGTTTTTTTGAAAATTCTGAATTAGCTTCCACTGGCTTACCAACTGAAAAAGAATTGAAATATCTAAATCCTTATATTGATATTTTGCCAAAAGAAGTTTTTACTTCTGAATTTAATAATCCAATTACGGATGGTTCAGGATTTATTAGAACACAATTACAAGAAGCTACCAAATTATTAAAAGATTCAGGTTGGGTTTTAAATGAAGGAAAACTTCAAAATAAATCCTCAAAACAAAAATTTGAATTTGAAATACTTTTAGTATCTCCAGCTTTTGAAAGAATTGTTCTTCCATTCAAAGATAATCTAGAAAAGCTTGGTATCATGGTAACTGTTAGAACTATTGATAGCTCACAATATCAAGAAAGAATAGAAAACTTTGATTTTGATATGGTTGTATCTACCTTTTCACAATCTCTTTCGCCAGGAAATGAACAAAGAAATTTTTGGGGGTCAGATGCAGCTGATACAAAAGGATCGAGAAATATTATTGGAATAAAAAATTATGCTATTGATGGTTTAATTGAAAAAATTATTAATGCTAAAGATAGAGAAGAGCTTATTACGGCTACTAAAGCTTTAGACAGAGTCTTATTATGGAATTATTATGTAATACCTCAATGGCATATTTCGGCTTATAGAACTCTGTACTGGGATTTTTTTGATCAACCATCAGTTAGACCAAAATATTCTCTTGGATTTGATACTTGGTGGATAAATCAAAAAAAATATAATTTTATACAATCCCAAAGAACTACTAACTAATCCGTTAGAACTTTTATAATAAATACTATAATATAAATTAATGGGGACCTATCTTTTAAGACGAATGCTTTTAATCATTCCTACACTTTTTGGAATTATGCTTATAAATTTTGCTATTATACAAATAGTGCCAGGAGGACCTGTTGAACAAATGATTGCAGAAATGACTGGTACTGCTGTTGAGTCTACTGCAAGATTTTCTGGAGGCGATGAAGGAGAATTATCTGCTAGTTTCGAAACTGATAGTTTTTCAAATAATGAATCAAAATATCGTGGAGCTCAAGGACTTGATCCAGACATAATTAAAGAGATTGAAATTATGTATGGAATGGATAAGCCAGCTAGTGAACGTTTTATCAAAATGTTGAAAGATTATCTAACTTTCAATTTTGGAGAAAGTTTCTTTAGAGATCAAAAAGTAACTTCATTAGTTTTAGATAAAATGCCAGTTTCAATATCTCTGGGTCTCTGGACTACATTATTAGTATATTTAATATCAATACCACTTGGAATAAGAAAAGCTGTAAAGGATGGTTCACAATTCGATATTGTTTCTAGTACAATTGTAACTATAGGTTATGCTATTCCAAATTTTTTATTTGCTGTAATATTGATAGTATTTTTTGCAGGAGGGCGCTTTTATGATATTTTCCCATTACGTGGTTTATTTTCAGAAAACTTTTCTGAATTAAGTTTTATAGCACAAGTTAAAGATTATTTTTGGCATTTAACACTTCCACTCATAGCAATGATTGTAAGTGGATTTGCTGGATTAACCTTTTTAACAAAAAATTCTTTTTTAGATCAAATTAATCAACAATATGTAATGACAGCTAGAGCTAAAGGATTAACAGAAAAAAAAGTCTTATATGGGCATATATTTCGTAACGCCATGTTAATTGTAATTGCTGGATTCCCTTCAGCTTTTATAGGAATATTATTTTCAAGTTCGTTGTTTATTGAAGTTATATTTTCTTTGGATGGTTTAGGTCTGCTTGGTTATGAAGCTGCTTTAACAAGGGATTATCCTGTAATTTTTGCAACACTATATTTTTTTTCTTTATTAGGACTTGTTATGGGTATTATTGGTGATTTTATGTATTCTGTTATTGATCCTCGTATAGATTTTGAGTCCAGAGAATGATTAAATTTTCCCCTCTAAATAGAAGACGTATTAAAAACTTCGTATCTAATAAACGTGGACTATATTCATTTTGTATATTTACAGCATTATTTATTATTTCTCTTTTTGCGAATTTTATTTCAAATGATAAACCTTTATTAGTAAAATATAATTCTGAATATTACTTTCCTGTTCTACAATCATATCCAGAAACAATTTTTGGTGGCGATTTTGAAACAGAAGCTGATTACAGAGATCCTTACGTAATAAATTTAATTAATAATTCAGGGTGGATGATTATGCCAATTATTCCTTACTCATATAATACTATTATAAGAAATATTGATGTTCCTGCACCATCACCCCCGAGCAAAAAAAACTTACTAGGAACCGACGATCAAGCAAGAGATGTTTTAGCAAGACTGATATACGGTTTTAGAATATCAATCTTATTTGGTTTTGCTTTAACTTTTTTTTCAATGATTATTGGAGTAAGCGCAGGAGCAATTCAAGGATATTTTGGAGGTAAAACTGATTTATTTTTTCAACGTTTTATGGAAATATGGTCTGCAATTCCAACTCTTTATGTTCTAATTATTTTAGCGAGTGTTATTCAGCCTAATTTTTGGTGGCTTTTGCTGATATTGCTTTTATTTAGCTGGATGGGATATGTTGGTGTGGTTAGAGCGGAATTTTTAAGAGCTAGAAATTTTGATTATATAAGAGCAGCAAAGGCTTTAGGGGTCTCTAACATAACAATTATTTTTAGACATATGCTCCCAAATGCAACTGTTGCAACAATCACTTTTCTTCCATTTAGTCTTAGCGCCTCAGTAACTACACTATCTGGTTTAGATTTTTTAGGATTTGGATTACCTCCTGGCTCTGCATCACTTGGTGAAATGGTTAATCAAGGAAGAAACAATCTACAAGCTCCTTGGCTTGGTTTAACAAGTTTTTTTACACTCGGATTAATGTTGGGATTGCTTGTTTTTGTCGGTGAAGCGATCAGAGATGCTTTAGATCCGAGGAAAACATTTTTATAAAATGAAAAATTTAATCTCAATAAACAATCTTAGTATATATTTTAAAAAAAATGAAAGAGTAGTCAGCTCGGTTAATATAAATATTCCAAAAGGCAAAACTGTTGCTATAGTTGGAGAATCGGGTTCTGGCAAAACACTTACGGCGCTTAGTATACTAAAACTACTGCCTAGTGGAGCAAAATTAGAAAGTGGTGAAATTATTTATAATCAAAAAAATATTTTAGAATGTTCTTCAAAAGAAATTGAAAATATTAGAGGTAATAAAATTTCAACTATTTTTCAAGAACCAATGACAAGTCTAAACCCTCTGCATACAATAAATAAACAAATGGAAGAAATATTATTAACGCATCAAAAAATTTCTAAAAATGAAGCTAAAAGAAAAACTATCTCACTCTTAAGAGAAGTTGGTCTTGAAAGTATATCTAATAGGCCTAAACTATACTCTTATGAGTTATCTGGAGGTCAAAGACAAAGAGTAATGATTGCAATGAGTATTGCAAATAATCCTGATCTTCTAATAGCTGATGAACCCACTACTGCTCTAGATGTAACAGTTCAAATGCAAATATTAAAATTATTAAAAAATATTCAAACAAAACTTGGTATGTCTATGCTTTTTATCAGTCACGATCTTGCTGTAGTAAAAAAAATGGCAGATTTTGTTTATGTAATGAAATCAGGTAAAATCATTGAAAACAATAATAAAAAACAAATTTTTGATTACCCTAAACATAAGTACACTAAAGAACTGATTAGTTTTCAAAATCAAATTAGAAATAAAAAAAATTTTAACTCAAAAAATATAATAGAAGTAGAGAATCTTAAAGTATGGTATCCAATAAAAAAAGGATTACTAAGAAGAACAGTTAATTACGTTAAAGCAATTCAAAATTTAAGTTTTAATCTTAAAGAAAAGGAAACTTTAGGTATTGTTGGAGAATCTGGTTCAGGCAAAACATCACTTGTTTTAGCAATTCTTAAATTAATTAATTCAAATGGAAAAATAAAAATAAACGGAAAAAATATTGAAGAAATAAAAAGAAGTAACATAAAAAAATTTAGAAAAAATATTCAAATAATATTTCAGGATCCTTACTCATCACTAAGTCCAAGAATGACGGTTGAGGAAATAATATCTGAAGGATTACGAATTCATTTTCCTAATATACCCATAATTGAAAAAAAAAATAAAGTTAAAGTAATTTTACATGAAGTTGGATTAAATTATAGTGAAAATTATAATCGATACCCTCATGAATTTTCTGGAGGGCAGAGACAAAGAATAGCTATTGCAAGAGCATTAATACTTAATCCTAAAATTTTAATACTTGATGAACCTACCTCTGCATTAGATGTTACAATACAAAATCAAATTATTGAACTTCTTAATAACTTACAAGAAAAATATTCCCTTAGTTTTATTTTTATTAGCCATGATATGAAGGTAATACGGGCAGTATCAGACAAAATATTAGTATTAAAAAATGGTGAATTAATTGAAACAAATAAAGCTAATCAAATATTTAATAATCCTAAAAATGAATATACAAAGAATTTGATTCAATCAGTGATATAAATTATTAATAAAATTCAATGGAACATCTAATATTCATTGTAGCATATAATCATGAAAAATTTATTAATCAGGTTTTAGACAGATTACCAGATTCAATAAAGAAAGAAAATTATGAAATACTCGTAGCTGATGATGCATCAGAAGATAAAACATTTAAAATTGCCCAAGAGTGGAAAAAACAAAATAAACATATAAATATAAAAATCTTAAAAAATTCTAAAAACTATGGCTATGGAGGAAATCAAAAAATAGGAATCCAATATGCAATTAAAAATAATTTTGATACTTTAACTCTTTTACATGGTGATGGTCAATATGCTCCTGAAATTATAAATGATTTTTTAAATTATCACTTAATTAACAGATCAGCTTTAACTCTAGGTTCAAGAATGTTAATTAAAAAAAATGCACTTAAAGGAAAAATGCCTTTATATAAATTTGTAGGTAATATTATTCTTACAAAATTACAAAATACATTACTTAATACAACTTTAAGTGAATTTCACACTGGGTACAGAATTTATTCTGTTAAACATTTGAAGGAAATAAAATTTAACTTAAATTCAGATGATTTTCATTTTGATACTGAAATTATTTTACAATTTGTTGGTATGAAATATCAAATTAATGAATTTTCAATTCCTACATATTACGGAGATGAAATTTCATACGTGAATGGATTCAAATATGCATACAATATATTAAAACAAACATTAATTTTTAGCCTACAACAAAAAGGTATTTTTTATGATAGCAAGTATAGATTTGTTGAAATAAAAGATAAATATGAAAATAAAATGGATTTTGAATCAACGCATTCAATATTATTTGATAATATAATAAAAGATTCATCAATTATTGATTTGGGTTCACACACTGGACAATATTTAAAAAAATTAAAACAAATTAAAAATTGCAAAATAAAATGTGTGGATCGTGAGAGAAGAGAATGCGATCATGAATTTGAAATAATAAATTTAAATACTGATTTACCTAAAGATATAAAATCATATGATTATGTTTTATTATTAGATATTATTGAGCATTTACATAATCCAGAAAATTTTATAGAGAGATTACATGAATCTTTAAATCCAAATCAAATAATTATTGCGTCTACTGGAAATATTGGATTTATAATTATAAGAATAATGTTATTATTTGGTTACTTTAATTATGGTAAAAGAGGAATTTTAGATTCAACTCATACTAGATTATTTACTTTTCAATCATTTAAAAAATTATTTGCTTCACAATTTGAAATTAAATTTATTAAAGGCTTGCCCCCGCCCTACCCTCTTTCTATAAGTAATAATTTTTTTTCAACATTTCTATTAAAAATTAATAAAATATTAATTAAGATTTACAAATCGATGTTTTCCTATCAAATTTTTATGATCTTAAAACCAAAAAAAACAATTCAACACATTTTAGAAGATACTGAAAAGCATTCTAATAAGATTATTTCTTAATATTTATTTATATTGCTAAAAAAATAATAAAATTGTAATTATTAGAAATCAACTACCTACGTATTAATTGGGAATTTTATTGGAGGAAAACGAGGGATTTAAACCCTCGATTCATTACCTCCATAAACACTTTTTAATTATTACTTAAAATAATTATATTTATAAAATTATGCAAAAACAAAGTATATAATTACAATCACCACTACAGCAGCAATTATCCAAGTCCACTTATTCATAATTTCTCCTTTTTTTAATACCTTATAAAATAAATTAATAAATTTATTACATATTTTAAATTTTTGGCGGAGAGACAGGGATTCGTAGCCATAAAAAATATAATAAATTAATAATTTCTAGCATAGAAAATTAATTTTAATTTAATTGAATAGTTAAAATTTTAAATTAGCTAAAGAACCTTTAGCTTTTAATCCCCTTGCAAGTAATTCTTGCTCCATTCCTCCATCTAAAATCTTTGTTTTTTTAAAAAAATTTATATTCATAGTAAATTACAATGATGAAAGTATATTTCCATCACCTTCTGCAAAGTCATATTTTTCAAAATCTTTTTTTTCAATCCAAGCTAGATTTTCATGTTCGTTAAGTATAATAGTGCCACTTTCCTGAATGCATAAATAGTAATGTAAAACTATATCTATTTTTTCATCTTTATATTTTTCTTCAGCAATTTTATCTTGCAAAACAATTTTGATATTCAGTTCTTCTTTTATTTCCCTTAATAATGCTTCTTCAAAAGTTTCATTTTTCTCAACTTTTCCTCCGGGAAATTCCCACTTTAAACCCATATGTTTTTTTCTATTTCTTTGCACAATTAAAAAATGATTATCTTTTTTTATAATAGCAGCAACTACGTTAATCATTTTTAATATAAATAAATTTTAATTAGCCCATAGTGCACAATGGCCTGATTTGAGAATCTAAATCTGAAGCTTCTAAATGAAAATAATTAATTTCTCAGATCAAATATCGGCATTAGTTGAATATGAAAGTGAAAATTCATCTTCTAATATTTCTTTTAAAAAGTTTTCAAATCCATTCTCTATTCTAAAATTCAAATATGCTTGATGATCCTCTTTTGTTTCCCATTGTTCATATAACCAAATTGTTTTATTATTCTCTTCAACTAAAAGTTCAATGTGCTTGAATCCCTTATATGTTCTTGTCACTGAAAATCCATCGTCACTTTTTGCCCAATCAATAAGTTTCGAGGCTCCTTCTTCATGACATGGTAGCTTAGCGATTACATAAATCATTTTTTTCTCCTTTATAGCTTATTAAATATTATATTATTTTGACAAATTTAATAAATTTTTTTGAAATAATCTATAAAACATGGTGAAAAAAGTAGCAACTGATTCAATAATATCAGATTCAGTACCAGGTATATTGGCTGTATATCCAGATATAAAATGAAAGATTGCTTGACTAATGAAAGTTTACTAATAGGAGGAAGAACTCCAAAAGCATCACATGTAAGCATAATTTATATTATTTGGGTGTGGTGCAAATTTATGACACTACAAAATCATTTTTTTTATTTCTAAATTAAATTTATTAAAAAATACTAATATAGTATTGTCTTAAAATAATTTAATTTTTAAATGAAAAAAATGTTACTTATTCTGTTTTATGTCTGCATTGGATATCTAATTTTAATTATTTCATTATTTATTTTTCAAAGATCCTTCCTTTATTTCCCAGATAAAGAAAAAGTGGATAGTGTTTATTTTCTAAACACAGGATTAGAAGAAATCTCCCTCAAGACTAAAGATGGATTAGTTTTAAAATCTTGGATAAAAAAACCAACATCTCAAGATGAACATACAATTTTAATTTTTCATGGCAATGGGGGTCATGTCGGTCATAGAGTAAATAAATTTAAACCCTTTATTGATGCTGGTTATGGTTTATTTTTTCTAGAATATAGAGGTTATGCAGATAATCCAGGCAAACCTTCTGAAAAAGGTTTGCTTTATGATGCTTTAGCAGCAATTGAATTTTTATCAAAAAACAAAATCAAATCTGAAAAAATAATTCTTTATGGTGAATCCTTAGGTTGTGGAATAGCAGTGAAGTTATCATCTGAAGCAGAATTCGCAGCTACAGTTTTAGAAGCTCCTTATACATCGATAGCCGATGTTGCTCAAAAACATTATTGGTATCTTCCTGCAAAATGGTTAATCTTTGATCAATATAATATTATTGATATTATTAACAAAATCAGATCCCCTCTTCTAATTTTACACGGCGAAAAAGATAATGTGATTGACATTAGCTTTGGTAAAAAAGTATTTGCAGCCGCAAAGGAACCTAAAAAATCATTATTTATTCCTAATGCAAATCATAATAATTTATTTGAATTTGATGTTGTAAAAAAAATACTAGATTTTTTAGAAAAGAAAAAAATCTATTAGTTATACTAATTTCTTAATATTAATATTCTTCAAATATTTGACACAATCTATAAATCATATATGAATAAAATATTATGATAGGATTTTTAGCTCTTGCAGCTGTTTTAGTTACAGTAGTTGTCATGCCTACAACAGCTCCATTTAAAATTATAGATACTCAAGAAAACGCAATAAAAATTCAAGCTTTTGAGAAAAATTTTGACAAAGCAAATTTATATGCAAAAAGTTTTTGTGATGAAAAAGGAAAAATACATAAACTTAATAAACAAGAAAGTCGTGATTATAGGATAGTAAAGAGTTTACATGATTATAAATTTGATTGTACTGATAAATAGTATGAAAAAAATTTTAGTTTTTATTTTTATATTGCCATTATTCTTCACTTCACATCATGCCTTTGCAATAACTCCAACAACTAACTTTTCAGAAACGTGTACAAAAACAAATGATTTAACAGCAATAGCTCTTACATGTTACAATGAGCAAAGACCTCTTGAATCAATTGGATTTTATTTCGGTTGTTCTAAAATGTTACAATATACTATTATAACAAAAAAAGATGGGAGAATTAAATATTCACCAAAAAGATTAATTTTTAATATCAATAAAATATACTACAGACCTAAATTTAATGAAAACAAACATTATATTAATAGGAAAACACTTGAATTAAAAAACTCAACCCATGTGAGTATAGGTCAGTGTAAAATAGAGAATGGACCAAAAGATATTAACAAGGCTCTTGAATCAATCCTACAAAACAATACTGCAAAAAATAAGCTCTAATTTTATACAAAGATTCTAAAATAAATAAAAATCACCCATAAAAAACAACTTATTAAAGTTAAAAAAATAATAGCAAGACCTACTAAAGTATCTTG
>CEUZ01083139.1_pt1 | contig 10689 bp, 10 predicted proteins | sample 361511 | NCBI WGS metagenome assembly CEUZ01 (sample SAMEA2622822, study PRJEB7988) | marine metagenome | biome: marine biome (ENVO:00000447); feature: surface water layer (ENVO:00002042); material: "saline water (ENVO:00002010), including plankton (ENVO:xxxxxxxx)" | depth 5 m
TATTTTTCCCATAATTCTGGATAAGCCCAAGGAGTTAAATCTAAAATTTTTATAGAAAAATTTTTTTTTAATAAATTTATTCCAAATCTTTCGTAATCCCTTTTTGAAAAAGGTCCAGGAGGTAAAATTAAAATTTCTTTCATAATTTATTTTTTCTGATAAAACTTTTTGCCACCAATAAATCTTCTGAAGTATCTATATCAATTGGCCATTCTCTTTTTTGTAAAAAAAATTTTGTATATTTTTTATTTATGAAACTTTTGTTCTTTCTTAAAAAACTCATTTTTGCTAAATAAAAAGATCCATCAATAAAATAAAATCTTTTCTCATAGGATTGTCTAAGGTTATTTTTTTTTGGATTTTTTATTAAATAACTCCATTTTTTCTTTGAAAACTTTACGCAATCATAAGGGTGCTCTCTCATATATGTTACTGAGATTAGTGATTGTAAATTTTTTCTTTTAAATAAATTTACAGCTGATTTTAACTCTTTTAGATTTCTAATAGGTGTAGTCGGCTGCAAAAGTAAAACAGCATCAAAATTTTTTTTATATTTTTTTTGCAACCAAAAAACTCCATGCATAATAGCTGGAAATAAATTGCTATTATCTTTAGAAAGAGACTTTGGTCTTAAATATCTGTGTTCTAAGTTGAATTTTTTACAATATTTTATAATTTTTTTACTATCTGTTGAAATAAAAGGAAAAGTGTTTTGTTTGATTTTTTTTGCAATATCAATTGTATAAAAAATTAATGGTTTTTTATCTAAATTTACCATATTTTTATTTTTTATTCCCTTCGAACCTCCTCTTGCAGGTATAAATGTTAAAATTTTCATTTAAGTTCTTTAATTTTTTTTCCTAATTCGACGTAATCCTTTACAGATCTTCTAATCCAAATAGGAACTGCGATTGTTTTTTCGAGTAATTTTTGAGTTATTTTTGACCTAAGAATTTGATTTTTTGTTAATGCATGTTTCCAATATGAAGCACAATGCCATTCTATAGCATCCGGTAAGTTTTTTGTTCCGAAACCTTCGCTAACAAGTACTTTTATTATTTTTTCTCTGATTTTTTTGTTTTCTTCAATAAAAATTAATGTGTCAAATATTATTTCACTTGATGCAGGTATTCTTCTAAATTTAAATTTATTTTTAATTAATCCATGCAAGGCCTGATATCTTAATTTATTTTTTTTAATTATTTCGGTTAGTTTTTTCAACTGAACTCTACCTATGGCGCCCTGCATTTCTGTCATCCGGTAATTAAATCCATAAATTGTTTTTGTATCCTTACCTCTTGGTAATGATGGATTATTTTCGTGCCCATGGTCATGATATTCTCGGGCATATTTATCTAATTTTCTATTGTTCGTTAGAAGCATGCCTCCTTCGCCTGTGGTAATTATTTTACCAAAATCAAAACTTAATGCTCCAGCATCACCGATAGTTCCTAAATACTTGCCATCAAATTTTGCTCCAATGGCTTCACAATTGTCCTCAAGTATTTTTAAACCATGTTTTCTTGAAATTTTTTTTATAACATTCATTTCTGCTGGCACACCAAGCATGTGAACTGGTAAAATTACTTTTGTTTTTGAATTAATTAAATTTTTTAAATCTAAAGGATCCATATTTAAACTGTCATTAACATTTGCTATGATTGGTTTTGCGCCTATATCTAAAATCGCTTCGACCGTAGCTATAAAATTAAATGCTTGTGTAATAACTTCATCTCCGGGTTTTACTCCAAGTGCTTTGAGTCCTATTTTTATTGCTGCTGTACCAGACGTAACAGCCAATGAATTTTTACAAACAAATTTCTTGCAGCATAGTTTTTCAAATTCCCTTACGTTGTATTCTTTTCTAAGAGCATCAAATCCATGCGCAAATAAAATGCCGCCATCGCGGAATATTTTTTCAATGGCTTTAAGTTCTTTTTTGTTTATTAGCTCGAATCCTGGCATTCTATTTTTTTATTTTTCTTTTTAAATTTTTTAGGTCTTTGGGTCTACCAACATCAAACCAAGGTTCATACGCTGGGTAGGCTAAAATTTTTTTTGATTTTTCAATTAAATTTTTAATTAGAACGTTCATGTCTAAATATTTATTTTTTAAACAAAATTTTAAAACCTGAGGTTCGAACACATAAACTCCAGTATTAACATATGACTTTGATATTGGTTTTTCTTTCAAATCTACTATTTCATTGCCGTAAACTTTAACAACTCCATAAGGATTGCGTAATTCATAAGGTTTCACAGCCATAGTTACAATGGCATTATTTTTTTTGTGAAAATCTAATAATTCCCCAAATCTAATGTCTGAAACAACATCTCCGTTACAAACAATAAAGGGAATCTTGGGCTTAGGATTTAATAATGACAATGATCCAGCTGTACCCATTGGAAAATTTTCCTTTAAATATTTTATTTTTACATTCCATCTATCACCTTTACCAAAAAATTTCTTAATTTTGTGCCCAAGATAATTAATTGAAAAAATAAAGTTATTAAAACCTTCTGATTTAGATTTGATTAGAATGTGCTCTAAAATTGGTTTGTTTCCTATAGTTAATAAAGGTTTGGGACATTTTTTTGTGTAAGGCAACATTCTCTTACCTTTGCCGCCAGCCATAACAATTATCTGATTACTTCTTTCCTCATCAAAAGTAATTTCATTCCATACATGTAAGCCTTTTACTATTCCTTTTTTGTTTATAATTGGAATTTGTTGAATTTTGTTTATCTGCATCAATTTATCTACAGAATTTTTTGATAAAAATTTAGATACAGTTACAGGTTTTTTATTTATTAAACTTTTTATAGGACTTTTTATATTGAGGCCTCCTAAAAGGCCTCTTCTAATATCTCCGTCAGTAATAGTTCCCAATAGTTTTTTTTTCTTATCGATAACTAAAATAATTTGTAAAGCATTTTTATCTAAGCATTGCACAGCCTTATTAATAGTAGAATATTGGTTTAATAATGTTTTTTTCCAATTTTTTTTAATCATTGATTTTTTAAAAAATTTAAGAAAGTTGTTTCAATAGCTCAAATGCTTCCGCTGCTTCAAACCCAGCAAAGGTACCTCTCCATTTGGCTTGTGCTTCAACGGCCTCTTTGCTTCTTGGAAACGGAAATTTTCCCGTTTCAGATTTATAAATTTTTAATGCCTTAATTTTTTTGGGCAAATGAATTGATATATCTTCAAAAAAATTTGGATTAAATTGTATAGAACTATCAAGATTATTTTCCGTTTCGGAAATAGTTTCGTATGACAAAATTCTTTTTATAAATGGAAATCTAAAACTTTTAGTACATGTTGATATCAAATCAAAAACAATCTTATGGTCTGAATGTACATCCGACTTATGTGGTATAAAAATCTCATATGGTTTATATGACTTGAAAATGTCTGTAATTTTTTTAATAATTAAATCTTTTGGAACCGTATCTAATTTTTTAGTTGGGAAATTAAGATGAAAAACTTTATCAAAACCAAAAAATTTTGATACTTTTTTTATTTCTTTGCTACGCTTTAAAATTGCACTTTTTTTCCAACCATGTTCTGAGGAAATATTAGTAACAATTAGCCAAGATATTTTATGTTTCTGTTTCTTTCTTTTGAGTAAAGTACCACCAACTCCTAATACTTCATCGTCAGGGTGAGGCGAGATCACTAAACTTTTCATATATAATTTCCTACTTTAAGCTTTATTTTTGGTTGAGTTTTTAAAAAACAAATCGCATCATTACCACATTTAATAACAGTTTTGGAATTTATAGGAAATAGTATCTTTCCTGGCTCGATATTTTTTTTATTGTTTTTGATAACTTTAGATTTAAGAAGTATTATTTTTTTTCCCTTAAATAAGAAATGTGCACCAGGATATGGTTTGCTTAAACCTCTAACAAGATTATTAATGTTTTCTGCTGACATTCTCCAATCAATCTGACCATCTTCAAAACCTCTTTTTCTCCAAAAATTGCTTCTTTTACTTATTTGCTTTTTTATTTTTACTCTTTTATTTTTTAGATCATCTACAATTTTTTCTATTTGTTTGGCAGCGTTTGATGTAACTTTTCTATATAACGAGTCTGCATTATCTTTTTTATTGATAAAAATTTTTTTTTGCGAAATTATATTGCCTGCATCAGCTTTTATTTTCATAAAAAAAAATGTTGAGGAAGTTTCTTTTAAACCCAATACTAAAGCCCATATTATTGGATGTCTTCCTCTGTTCATAGGTAATGAAGCTGGATGAAAACCTACTATACCGCCTGAGCATAATTTTAAAAGTTTTTTTTTAATGAGATGAGACCAACCCAAGCAAAAAATAACATCAGGATTTTTCTTTTTAATCCAATTGTATGTTTTAACTGAATTAATATTTGAGGAATAGTGTGTAGGAATTTTTTTCTTTATAGAAATTTTTCCAATATCATAAAAATCAGAATTAAACTTTGATTTTTTCTTAGCACAAACACCTACTATATTTGCTTTACATTTTATTAATTTTTCAAGCATTGACTTAGAAAAATTCACAGACCCAATAAATATTACGCGCATTTTATTTTTAAATTATAAAATTTTTTTTTTAGAACATTTTTTAATTTTATCTTTTTTAATGTTTTAATTATGCGATCACTGGCTCCACCATTACCGTAAGGATTTTTTGTATTTTTTACCTTTTTTTGAAAATCTTTGCTGTACATTTTTTTAATTGCCTTAAGAATTGATTTTTTTTCTGCTTTAACATTTATTATGCTTTTAGCCATAAGTCTACCTAGCTGTCTATCTCCAATATTTATTGTTACTTTTTTAAAAGTTGGTAATTCCAAAAGACCACTTGAAGAATTTCCAATCATGCCATCAATATACTTTAGACATGAAAAAAACCTTAATTGACCTAAAGAAATAAATGAAAAAGCATTTTTATTTTTTTTAACAAACTTTTTTATCATTCTAAAAATTATTCTTCCATCCCAATCAGAATTTGGCATTGTAAATATCAAATTTGTGTCTTTTAAGGAACTTAGTGAAGATAATATTTCTTTGAATTGTTTTTTTGACGAAAAACTACTTAATGTTTCTGGATGAAAATTTATTAAAAGATTTTTTTTATTAAATTTAAATTTCAATTCTTTTTCCAAATTTTTTTTTGAAAAAAGTTTTAAATTTTTTATATTATCTACTCCCAGCCCCCCAACCTCATATACATTTTTTGGATTTTCTCCTAATTGAATAACTCTATTTTTATATTCTTTGGCAGCTACGAAGTGAAAATGTGACATTTTTGTAATTGAATGTCTAAGAGCTTCATCCACTAAACCTTGTGTTGCTTCTCCACCATGTAAATGAGCAACGGGTATCCTAGAAAAACAAGCTGCTGTTACGGCAGCGAAAATTTCATATCTGTCCCCCAAAACTAAAACTAAATCTGGTTTTAATTTTTTATAAATTTTTACAAAGCCTGATTGTCCTAAATTTATTGAGTTAACTATACTTTCTGCTGTATCAGACTTTATATTTATATTTATTTTTTTATCAATTTTAAAACCATCAGATTCAATTTCTTTATAAGTTAATCCAAATTTTTTTGATAAATGCATTCCAGTAACTATAATTTTTAATTGAAAAAATTTATTTTTTTTTATGCCATGCATAAGCTTTTTCAACAAACCATATTCTGCTCTGGTACCTGTTATTATACAAATTTTCATTATTTATTAACTTTTTTAATTAATATTTTTTTAACTCTAATTTTTTCGTCTTCTTTAAAATTTCTTTCAGATTTTTTTCCTATCAGTTGATCAAAAAGCATTGGAGAAAGTCCATTTCCTGGTCTTTTTGTAGTAAGATTTTTCCTAGAAAAAATTTCATTCCTTTTAATTTTTTTAGAAGCTACAATTGATTTTCTGACCACAGGTATGTTTTCTATTTCACTTTGAGTTGGTTTCTTTATTCCATTACCCATTGCTAGCTCTATATTTCTAATTCCGTCTACCATATTTTTTAATTCTTTAGGTTCTAAACTTGCTCGATGATCGGGTCCTTGTAACTTTTTATTTAGTGTAAAATGTTTTTCTATAACTTTTGCTCCCAAAGCTACCGCTGCTAAAGGTACTTCAATACCTAGTGTGTGATCTGATAGACCAACCTGTACGTTTAATTTATTTTTTATTGTAAGCATTGCATTTAAATTTACGTCGTGTGGAGGAGATGGATATGCGGTATTACATTGCAAAACTGTAATAAAATTTTTAGGTGTGCCAGCCTTTACTATTACTGATATTGCTTTTCTCACTTCTTCTAAAGTAGCCATACCAGTAGAAAGAATAATTGGTTTTTTGTTTTTGCCCACTTCGTATAAATACGGCAAATTTGTTATTTCTCCAGATGGAATTTTAAATCTTTTTATTTTTAATAATTTAAGCATTTTAATGCTCTCTATATCAAAAGGACTTGAAAGAAATTCAATCTTTTTTTTTTTACAATAAAAAATAAGTTTTTTATGGTTTGTAAAATTCAATTCTAATTTTTTAAGCATTTCATATTGTGTTTCTTTGGGATTATTTTTCTTTTTTTGGTATTTGGCCTTTCCTGCTAGCTTGGTAGCTAACCTATCAGCTGAAAAAGATTGAAATTTAACTATATCAGCACCCGATTCAGCAGCAACATCGACAAGTTTTTTAGCAATTTTTATATTACCATTATGATTGACTCCCGCTTCCGCAATTATAATTGTTTTTCTTATTTTTTTTTTAAGCATGGTATATAAATTTTTTTCCAAAAAGTTTGATGAATGGATGAAATTTCTTTGTTTCAGTAGCTCTGATAATTCTATTTAATTTAAATTTTTTTATATTATGATTTATTTCATATAATTGATTTAACTGTTTTCTGTTACTTTTCCATTTTGCCCATTTTTTATTTTTGTTCTTTAAAATTAAAATATTTAATTTTTCTTGATTTTTATTTAAAAACTTAATTAATTTAAAAAATTGTTTGGTTTGTATTTTATAAGTTTTTTCTAGTACACTTTCTACATTATCGTTGGCTTTAATTTTAAATTTTGATACATCTAAAATTTTTCCAGAGTCTACACTTTTTGAAATTAGATGTGCTGTGGATCCATAAATTTTTTTATTGTTTAATAAAGCAAAATTAACACAACCTATTCCTCTATTTGATGGAAGACCGGGATGAAAATTTATGGCTGCAATCTTTGCTCGGGATATTAATTTTTTTTTTAAAATATAATAACTTCTAAAACAAAAAATGAAATCTCCTTTCCATTTTTTTTTTATAAATATATTTGGTTCATGTGTTATTCCTTTAGACCAATAAGTGGTAACTTTATAAAAATTTTTAATCAAAAATTTATGCATCTTAATAGAATATGGATCACCATATCTTCCCATAAATAAAACTTTAAACCTTTTCATGTTTTAACTTATAAAATTTTTGTTATTTTCTGCCATATATCGGACTGCTAGGAAGTGTAATAATTTCACCTTCGAGCTTTTCAGAATTGACTAATTTTGATTTTGGGCTTTTTTTAAACATTGGTAATCTGTGTAGCAAATTCCATACTGGACGACATTCAAGATGACTTTTGTTTAATCTTTTCAAAAGTTTATCTCTTTTTGAAATTTTCAAATTTTTTATTTTTATTGTATTTAGCCAATAATTACTAACGCAGCCTTTTGGTTGTTTCAAAAAAATAATATTGTTATAAAATTTAAATTCTTTTTGGTATTTTTTTGTAATTTTTTTTTTGTATTTTAATATAGTATTAATTTTTTCGATCTGAGCACACCCTAAAGCTGCATTAATATTTGGCATTCTATAATTCCAAGCAACTTTATCATGAACGAACTTCCAGGGATGAGCTAACTTTGCGGTGCTTGCTAGATGTCTGGCCTGTTTTGCTAGTAAAGGATTTTTAGTTAAAATTGCTCCTCCACCGCCAGTAGTTATTACTTTATTTGCGTTAAAACTTAATATTCCTAAATCTCCCATTGTTCCCGCGTGCTTTCCTAAATAAAAACTACCTAAAGATTCAGCTGCATCCTCAACTATTTTTAGCTTAAATTTTTGTGCAATTTTTCTAAGTTTTTTCATATTTATGATGTGACCATAAACATGCACTGGTATTACTGCAAAGATGCGTCTACCTGTATTTTTATTATAAATAAAACTACCTTTCTTTACTGATATTTTTTTAAGATAAATTTCTAAATTATCTAAACATATACCTAGTGAGTTTTCCTCTGAGTCAACAAAATGGGGGATTGCCCCGCAGTGCTTTATAGCATTTCCCGTACCAACAAAAGTTAAGGAAGGAACTAACACTTCATCAAATTCTTTTGCTCCCAAAACTCTTAATGCTATTTGCAAAGCAGCTGTCCCATTCACTACTGTTACAACATGTCTTGCACCAGTGAATTTTTTAATTTTCTCTTCAAACTGTTGAATATATTTGCCCGTAGTAGATACAAAAGTAGATTTAATACAATTTTTCAAATAAAGTTTTTCTTTTCCAATAAAGAAGGGTGTATGCAATTTTGCAGAACTTTTCCCTGTTGCTATTTTAATTGCTTTAGATATTTTTTTAAATAATATATCCATTAATTTATTTTATAATTTCCCAAATTATCAGTATAATCATCAAGGTTTGAAAATTTTCCTTTTTTAAGAGCTGTCATTATTTCTTCTATTCCATCTTCAATTGTATATTTTGGTTCAAAGTCTAATATCTTTTTTACTTTAGAAAAATTAACACGATAATTTCTGGGATCGCTTCCTTTATTTTTAAAATCAATTTGTACTTCAGGAAAGTGTTTCTTGAGATATTTTGTTATTCCTAATTTTGTTGAATTATTTTTTTCACCTCCAGCATTAAAAATTTGGAAATTAACCTTACTTTTTTCAGATTCTAAAACCTTATCTATTAAATAAGCAAAATCATTTACATGACAATATGGTCTCCAGGTATTAGCATCGTAAACCAGAAGTTTTTTTTTAATAAATAAATCTCTAGTAAATTCATTTACTGTTAAATCAAATCTCATTCTTGGCGAAAGTCCAAAAGCAGTAGCAAATCTCAATACTGTTGGACTATAATCAACTTTATTTTTTAATGACATTATATAATTTTCTATATCAACTTTGTGTTTTGCATAATCAGATAATGGATTTAAAATATAATCTTCGTCGGCCAAATCATCATTTTTAATCAAACCATAATTTGAACAGGTAGAAACAAATATGACCTTTTTAAGCTTCTTGTTATTACATTTGTCGATAAAATCTTTTAAAGCAACATAGTTTATTTCTTTTGACTCTTGAGGGTATTTTTTTGTTATTGGATCGCCTACTAAACCAGCTAAAATAACAACATCAGTTATATTTTCAAATAAGTTGTCAATTTTATTATAATTTCTTAAATCTCCTAAAATAAATTCAAAATTTTTATCTTTATTTAATGATTCAATACAATATTTTTGCGAATAAATTAATGAGTCGAAACATTTTATTTTATAATTTTTTTTCAAAAAACTTTCTGATAGAACAGAACCAATATATCCTGCTCCACCTATTAAGAGTATTTTTTTGTTCATTGATATTTATACTTAATGATTATTTTTTTAGAGAATTTTTATTTTTCTTGTAGCATTTCCCATTGAAAGGCGCTTCCTTCACTTATTTTTTGTTTTACCTTGCGCCCTAATAGACTTTCATAGTGTTTTGGCGCGATACCTTTACCTGGCCTAATAATGCGAAGATTTTTTTCTGTCAATATTTCTCCTTCTTTAACATCCCTAACAATGTAAATTGATCTTCTAAGTTTAATTCCACCCATTTCCGATTCTGTTGGTCCGTAAGAAATTTTTCCAAGTGATTGCCAAGCTTTTACTGATTCTTCAACTAAAATTTTCATATCTTTTGGTTCAATTGAAAAACTAGAATCTACTCCGCCATCATTTCGATCTAATGTGAAATGTTTTTCTATAATTGTGGCACCATGTGAAATTGCGGCCAAAGCAACTCCAATTCCCATGGTGTGATCAGATAGACCAACCTCACAATTAAAACTTTTTCTTAGTTCTGGAATTGTTAAAATATTACTATTTTCAGGTGATGCCGGGTAAGCACTTGTACATTTCAAAAGTGCAAATTGTTTGCATCCGCCAATTTTCAATACTTGAACCGCCTCTTCAATTTCTGTTTTGCTTGCTAATCCAGTTGAAATTATTACTGGCTTTCCTGTTTTTGCAACTTTCTTTATTAACGGTAGATGAACATTTTCAAAAGAAGATATTTTATAAGCTGGGACATTTAATTTTTCTAGAAAATCAACAGCAGTTTCATCAAACGGTGTACTGAAACAAAGCATACCAAGTTCGTTTGATTTCTTTATAATTTTTTCCTGCCATTCCCATGGCGTATAAGCTTCTTTATAAAGATCATACAAGCTTTTTCCTTTCCATAGACTTTTTGAATCTTTTATAAAAAAATCACTATTTTTAGAATTTATAGTAAGTGTATCTGCGGTATATGTTTGAAGCTTCAACATGTGTGCACCAGATGCAGCCGCGGCCTCAACAATTTTAAGTGCCCGTTCTAAGGACTGGTTGTGATTACCAGACATTTCCGCAACAATAAAAGGCTTATTTTTTTTT
>CEUZ01033178.1_pt1 | contig 10688 bp, 28 predicted proteins | sample 361511 | NCBI WGS metagenome assembly CEUZ01 (sample SAMEA2622822, study PRJEB7988) | marine metagenome | biome: marine biome (ENVO:00000447); feature: surface water layer (ENVO:00002042); material: "saline water (ENVO:00002010), including plankton (ENVO:xxxxxxxx)" | depth 5 m
TGTTACCGCAGTACCACCAATTAATAATTTATCTTTTACTATATCTATAACTGCACCACCTGCTGTTAATAATTTATCAGCACTTTCATCCCATAATAAATATGCACCTGATGTAGCACCAAATAATTTTACATCATGCCCAGTGTCATCAACACCAACTGTTAATGAACCTGTCATTACACCACCTGCTTTAGGTAGCATTAAATCAGCGTATGCTTTTATAGATTGTTGTGTAGCGATATGTACATCAGAATTTGAGGACATATTATCCTCGTCTTTTACCGGTAAATTTGTTATTGATATATTTGCACCAAGAGTGTTCGGTGATTGTTGTATTGTTGTAGAGGTTCCACCCGCAGATAATCCAGCGATTTTTTTATTTAATAAGGTATTTTGCCTTCTTAGATATTGAATATGCTCTGATAATGTGTTACCATCTAATATTGCCATAGTAGTATTAGGTTTATTGTTACGCTAAATAAATACCAAATATTAAATGCTATCTGATTGTATACACGCACACTGAGCGCAACATTGTTTTTTCTTTTTTCTTGCTAATCTCTTTTCTCTATATTTAACTATCGAATCAGGGTGTTCTAGTTTTAAACTGTCTATTTGTTCAAGTTTATGTTTTTTCCATTCCATCTTTCTTTTATGTGAAGGCTTAGGTCCACATGCTAAAAAACATGTTATCAGTAATGTGTATATTAAGTATGTTAGTAGTTTCATTTGTTTTTATTTTTATTGTTTAAACTCCTCCGACAACTTCATCAGAGTTTTGTTCGTTGTATAATTGGTTAAATACGTTTGTCGCATATTTAAATCCCATTGCTTTAAGTGATTTACCGTCTATAGTTTTGGTATTTCCCTGGCCTGAATTAAATGGTATTCCTCTTTTCATTAATAATCTAGCGTACTCTAATTCTATCTGGTATTGATTATTTCTCCCTTCTTCTGTCTTTAGATCAAGATTTTTTGTCATTTCACCAATTCTATTATTAACCTTTTCTAAATTAATACCTTCACCATCTTTTATGCCAATATAATTATCCGCATTTTTAACATCCTGATGAACGCCCCTTGCAATTCCTATCGTGGCCGCACGTCTCGCATTTAATGATTTATCTTCTCCTTCTGGAAGATTTTTGTTAAATGCTCTATCTTCTATATCAATATCTGTTATTGTACCCTCTAAATTTTCTAAATCAAAATTTCGCTTATTATATTTACCGAAAATACCTTGTTTGTATACTTCTCCTATACTACCCATAGTATTTATAGCATCTTTATCAGATAATACTAAACCAGTTTTTACTTCTTTGTTCCAAAATTCTTCAGGATTTTTTTTATATTCATCCCAATCTTTCTGTAGTTTGTCATATCCTGTGCTACTACCCGCTCCACCTGAAACTACTTCTCCAGTTACAGGGTCTGTGGTTATATCTAATTCTGGTAAATTTGAAAAATACCTTTGATTGAATTCATCTCCAAATTTAAAATTAGGGTCATTTGTTATATCAAATAGTGTTCTTGATTTCTTCTCATCTACCGGATATGTTGCTGTTATTTTATTATCGTTATTTACCATGTTTTAAATTTAGATTGTTCTTTATAATTATCACATGTTATATATATTATTTACTAGTGTGACATTAGCTTATTACTCTTAATCCTATATATAGGTAGGTTACTAGATATTATACCTAGTATAATATCATAAGGGGAGAGGGTGACACTAGCCTATTACTAGTATACTATATAACCCTATTGTCACTATAAAAATTACATTATATATATTGGAGTAGAGTGTTACCCCTACTAAATTTTTTTCTCCCATCAAACTAAAACCGAAATTCCTCAACCGGGCCCCCTCCCTTTTTCCCTTTTTCCCCTCATTTTTTTACCTTTTTTGTCATGATTTCATCCCATGTTTTTTACCTTTTGATCTGACTATTACAAATAAACTACAGACCTCACTAGATAATACATATAAATAACTAATAACAATTAAATAATCAACTATGTTTTCAATCAAAATAATTTCTCCAAACCATATCAAACTTAACCACCTATCTTATTATAAAATATCTAACACATCCCTATATAACCACTATATAACCTATAATAATACCAATTATTCAAACTTATCACATAGATTATTTAAATTATCTAAATAATCTCTAATAAAATATTATATCTTTTAACCTTTTAAATAAATCAATATGACTTACAATAAATTAAATTCAATCTTAAAAAACAACTCAGAAATACATTACAAATCTGATTGCTCTCAATTTTTCTTAGATAATAATCTAAATATAAATGACTATTCAAAATATAAATTCATCTTATTTGAATATACAACAACTGATTTTAATCAAACTATAAATTCACTAAATCAAAATAATATTAAATACACAATTAAAACTGATGATTGGAATTTAGATTATATATTAATTAATAAATAATACTAATTAATAAATAATTTACAAAGTATTTACAGAAGTATATAGATAATATATATAAAAGAAATTAAAATAATAATTAAAATATGAAATTGTAAAGTGAGAGAGTTTGCACTATAATTATAAATAAAAAAATAGTAATAAATAAACAATCTACTTTTACAAACTAAATACAAAGCAACAAAGATAATATTAATAACTAAATAAATTAAATAAATTACAATGAATACAATCACTTCAAAAAGATTTGTAGTAAGAAAAAGTCTTCTTAATACAAACACAGAAATCACTTTTACAACTAAAAAAGGTAAAACTATAAAGTACAATCATGATAAAGTTTTCTCTATAATGAAAGACACTTTAGAAAGTTTACCATGTTGGTTAAAATATAAAAGTTACACTGCAACTAATAATATTCCAGTAGTGTTAAGAGATAAAGAGTTAGTTTAATACTAACCTTTATTTCAAACTTGTGTTAATAGTAGTTCTTTACAAGTATAAAAATTGAAATTCTACTAGACTAGATTAGTAATGGAAGAGAAGTGCAATTCTTCTCCTAGTCACTAACAATTAAATAAATAACTATGATTAAAACTATAGCATTTGAAATAGATAGTGATAATGATTTGAGTGAAATCACTATTGATGGTTTAACTTATACACTAGATGTTGTATATGATTCACCATATGGAGAACTCTTTGATGAGTTAAATATCTTAATGGATAAAATACAATAAAATGAATAATAAATTAGATTACTGGATTATGTATCTTGAAGGTGATTTGTCACTGAAAGAATTGTTAAAATTCTTAAAAGAAAAAGAAGATAATACAGTGTGGATATAAAATATGAATATAGACTTAAAGAAATTAATTGAGGATATAGTATTCTTAATTATACTAACAATACTAACTTGGTTTACTTTAGTGACCAAGTGGGGATTTTAAATTAAATAAAATGAATAGAAAATTTACACATAAAGTAATAAAAATTGCTTTTAAAATAGTAATGTATGGAATGACTGCATTAGTAGGTTATGGCATATTAGGTGGAATTTACTTTGCCACAACAAGAGGAATAACTGATTTTGGTGTATACTTATGACAGTTATTGATGGGCAAGTGTGGATACATGAGATAGATTCTTGGGTGTCTACAAAAGATTATAAAAAGTATGTAGAATATAATAAAATAAAATACAATGGCAAATTACAAAGCTTACCAAAGTATTAAACTTGGTGAGAACACAACAGAAAAAGATCTTTATGAATTATTTGGTGACACAATAGAAACCAGAGATCATAATGGAAAAGTAATACCAAACTACTTAAAAAATAAATATAGTGGTAGAAATGGTATGTGGAATGAGAAAGTATATAAATGGAAAAAATGAATAAATACAGATTAGAAAAAGAAGCATTAGAAAATGCTTTTGCAAGAAGATTACTACTTGATTATAATATTAAGGAAGTAACTACACAAAGACAAGCCAAAAATGGCACAAGAGAATTTGAATTTCCAGTAACTTGTTGGACTAAACAAGTAATTAAGTGGAATAGAGGTGAAAAACCAACAAATGATAAACTAAGAATAGCTATATTTAAAAGTGGCTATGTAAGAAAACAAAATGGTGCATGGTCACCATATCAACTAAATCCAGTGTATAAACAAAACAAGAGGTGGATGTATATGAGAGGTGGAGAATTATACACAAGTAAGTGGATTGGTCAAGCGAGAGAATTAATTGGTAGTCAACTCGCGAGAATGAATTATATGTTAAACTATTACCTAAAAAATTACTATGAAGGAATTAAATAAAAAGAATGTAGAAAAAATCTGTCAAGGAATTGCAGAAGAATTAGAAAGAGATGTTGAAAGATATTTAGAATGGCAAGCACCATCAGTTACTCTATCTGAAAAAGAGGATTTATTTAACTATATGGTACAAAGATCACTTAAAATAGTGTTCGAAAAGTATAATAGTAAAGCATATAACCACAGTTAATACAAAATAAATACGATTTACTACGGATAATAATAATATGAAAACAATAAAATTTTTACCAAACAATAATATTTTACTTAATAATAAAACATTATTAACTAAAATTAATTACACCAATGAGCATACAAAATGGTATACTATAAAAGGTGATAATTATGTAGAAATTTGAGTGACGGCGACGGCGGCTCAATATGGCACGGTAAGACCAGATAGATCAGGTATGGGTTCAACCCCGGCTTCGGCAAAGGTGAACGATACAGGAAACTCAGTAGATCTTGAGTTGAAAACAATGGAGGTTCGATTCCTCCACTGATCTCTATGTTATACAATAAATTAAAACCAGAAATTAAAAGAAGATTACATAGAAATAGTAATCGATATGCACTTAGCATAGAAAGTATAATGAATACCCTTAAAACTAAGAGGTATTATAATGATCTTACAATAGGTGAGATCAAGCAACTCAGAGCATTTGGTGATGTGATGTCAACAGATGTACTTTGGGGAGAATCAATGTTTGACAATTTAAACAAATTATAATGGAGAAAAATGAAAAATTAAGAAGGTATCTTGATCATTATGACGCTGAAATATACACTAGTTATACTGATGAAGACAACTGTAGCTTTCATATTTATAGAGAAAACACCGCTGACGGATATGAGGTGTTTATAGCTAAATATAAAGCAGATAATTATATTAATGTGATGGATGACTTACACTATTATGAGCATGATTTAGCTCAGATTGTAATAGAAAAAGTACAAGAAGGTGAAACGGTTTATGTAGATGAAGATCTATGGAACGATGTTTACATGGAGGATGAATTTGTGGATTTATACGATGAAGAATCAGAAGAATGGGAAGATGAAGAGTAAATTACCAAAATGGTTTGATGGGCAAAGATATACTGAAGGAGATATTGTAACTAACCCTTTCAGTGGAGAAGATTTCTATTTAAATAGAGATGAATTAAGTATGTATGACTTCTTAAAAGGAGCTGAATACACACTTATGATAGCACAACAACAAATTCTTGATGGAACAAAAGAAGCAAGTAAGTGGGAAAAAGGATTGGTTGATGATTTTGATAAAGGTAGGGATTGGTTCAGAAAGAACAATTCAGACGCATATATGACACTATTAGATTAAAGATATGACACAAAGAGAGTTTACAAAATTAAGTAAAGCTTTAGATTATATGGCAAAAGATACTATGAAATCTAAAGGTCCTGAATACACTCAGGAAGATAAAGATATACTCGCAAACTTTAAAAATACTGCTAGTAGATTAAATACTACAGAATTAAAAGTATGGGGTGCATTTTTTGATAAGCAAATATCAAGTATTTATGCGCATTTAAACAATGCAAATTTAAAAAAAGCAGAGAGTATTGAATCAAGATTTGCAGATATAATAAACTATTGTCACCTTGGTTTAGCATTATTTAAAGAAAGATCAAGATGAGAACAGATCATTTACAAAAACTACTAGAAGTAGCTAGAGATGACATAAAAAGAAGGTGTGAACAGTCTTTTTATGAAGAACATAGAGACCAATGGGGTGTTTATCATGGGTATTTAAGAGAGATTATTAATAAATTAATAACAACAGACTTAAAATGAAATTCAAGCACGATGTAATGTTTAGAGTACAAGTTACTGTAAACGGAAAACAAGAGTATTTAATTAACACATCAGATTATGATCACTTATGTGATAAGTTAACTGATGTATATATAAAAGAATCAATATGACAGTATTACAAGAAGCTATATTTTTTACTGCAATGTTTGCAGCAGCAATGGCGCTACTAACGTATATATACGAGAGAAATGCCAATAAGAAGTGATAGAAGAGGTAACTTAATTAAGAGATCTCAATATAAAAAGAAAAAATACAGATACTGGATGAAATGTGATGACGAGCATTTAGTTGGTACAACTGATGACCCGCGTAGAACATTAACCAGTGTATGGAAAGTATATACATTTTGTAGAAAACAAATGTGTATAGATCTTGGTAGTCTTAAAAAACCACGAGAATTATGTATTACCGAGCATGACAATAGGAGTATAACCTATGTTTACAATAATAAAGAAATAAATAAAGAACAATTTAAACAATTATTAAATGAGTACTAGAAATATGACAATGGTAGTTGAAAGAGACTACGCGAGCAACCACGAGGCTGGATTTGCTCAAAATCCTTGGAAATTAGGTGACAACAGCCACATAAATATGTACTTACACCATGATGGGTATCCTGAATGGCAAGGAGTACAAATAGCAAATTGGATAAAAGCTAATGAAAAAATATGTGGTGACAGTAGCAAGTTAGCTGCTAAATTAGCACACGATATGTGGTATGACAGTTGCTATCTATATAATCACCCAGAAGTTATTGATCACCAATATACATACGTGATATGGACAGGTGATAGTAATGACATATGGGTAAGTTGCTACGATCAATATAGTAGTAGGTGTGTATTTGTATTAAAACCTGATAATATAATAAAGAAATATTATCACGATATGGAATACACTAAATTTGCAGAAGGTGAAACTAGATCAAATGAAATTTCACATTTTCCATCAGGATACGATTAGAATACAAACTAAATACGAATAAATTCAGATAATATATGCAAGATTTATTAAAAATAATTCAATGGAGAGATGAAATATCCCAAATTGAATATATGTTGACAAAATTAGAGGTAGCAGAAGAAAAATACGTTGAAGAAGAAAGATACGAACAAGCTCAACTTATGTTATTAGAGCAAAAAAGATTATTAAAAAGAAAAAGATATTTAGAAACAAAAATAAAAAACAAATGAAAGATTTTAAACCAATGCTCGCACAAGTATATACCGATCAGAACCAGATAGACTGGGGTCAACCAGTATACATGCAGCCTAAGCTCGATGGTGTGCGATGCATATTCACGAAAGATGGTGCCTTCTCCAGAACAGGAAAAAGGTTTATGAACGTGAAACACATCGAAGCGCAGCTGCAGGATTTATTTAAACATAGTCCACATTTAATTTTAGACGGTGAATTATATAATCATCGTCTAAAAGATAATTTTGAAAAAATTATATCCTTAGTCAGAAAACAAAAACCGACAGTTGAGGATAAACTTGAGGCATGTAGATTGATACAATATCATGTGTACGACTACACAGGTCAAAAACCAAATCTACTAGAAAACCTTAAATATAAAAGTAGACAAGATAATTTAACATGCTCAGACATTTATTGTCCTAGTATACATTATACTGCCACTAAAAGAGTGGCAACACCTGCGATGATAAAGGTATTACATCAAGATTTTCTTGATAAAGGATATGAAGGTTCAATCATCAGATTAAATGGTGAATATGAGCAGAAAAGAAGCAAAAATTTACTGAAAGTCAAAGATTTTCAAGATTCTGAGGCCAAAATTATAAATTGGGTTGAAGGAAAGGGTAAAAGACGTGGCACTATAGGTAAATTTATAGCAGTAGATTCAGAAGGAATGGAATTTGGAATGCCAGTAATGGATAATTTTAAATTTCTCCAGAAGAATTTCAATTTTATGAAGACATGGGTTGGTAAAACAGCAACGTTTACGTATTTTGAAAAGACTAAACGTGGTAGTTATCGCCACCCGTTATTCAAATGTTTAAGAAACTACGAATAGTATGATTAAAAGCATTATTTTAGCGGCTACATTTGTAACTGCAACCATATACCATGCAACACCAGAGCAGACAGATAGCACTCCTTTTGTGACTGCGTCATTAGCAAATATTAATCCAAGTGATCCTGGAGGTCATAGGTGGATTGCAGTTTCGCGGGATCTAGAAGAGTTAGGTTTTACGTTTGATACAAAAGTTTGTGTTGAAGGAGCTGGAGATTTAAGTGGAGAATGGTGCGTAAATGACAGAATGAATGAGAGATGGGAAATGCGTATTGATTTTTTAGTTAATGAATCCAGAAAAGGAGGTAAATGGGAGAACGTAAAAATAAGTATTATAACTGAATAGTCACATTTATATGTGACAATAGGGTTATATAATACTATTAGTAACAGGCTTATGTCACACAGGAATTTAGAATACTTACATCGAAATAAAATAATATACCGGAGACATCCGATCTTAGATAAACCAACCCAGGTTTTTGACTGGGGAGAGTTCTATCAAGACGGTACTCATGAGTGTTATGAATTATTTAGGAGTAAAGCGAAGATAACAACATACAAATCACTAAAATGGCATTTACTAGTTTTATGGTACTTGAATGATTTTGATGCTGAGAAATTCGCAGAATTAGTACTATTTATCTGTGAAAAACATAACAACTTTATAACGTTTAATATACCACCAGATCTTTTAGATAGGGTGATTAACGAGGTTATTCAGTATGATGTTAATGTTGCACCTAGAAATAAAATACGTAAAGTAATTTTTAAAGATGGGTGTGGATTAGAAATATCTGAAAAACTTCGAATAGTAGGTAGTTTAATTGGTAGAATAAAAATAAGTAAACAGTTAATATACGATGCTATGTTAGAAATAAATCATAATGATGAATTAATAACTATAGATAAATTAGCTAAAATTTGTGGTTGTTCTACCAGAACTATCCATAGAAATACAAACAAACAATTAAAAGAAGAAAAAGAGAGATTGAATAAAGAACTACATGAGAAAATATAATGTAGAAAATTACATGCGGTATGAAGCGGATCTGAAAAAAGTATTAGGATCTAAATTATACGAAAGAGATGATTATGAGAATTTAACTCGTGATCAGTTAATTATTAAATTTTTACCATTAGTTATAAATTTAGCTAGAAAATTCTCAACAGCTCAAGTAGCATCGGGAGTTTTACAGTTCCCAGATTTAATACAATATGGTAACATGGGATTGATTTATGCAGTTGATAAACTTAAGCAAAATAAACTTGATGAATCAGACGATAAAAACAAAACCATAAAATCATTCTTATCAAAGAGAATTAATGGGGCTATACGAAGAGGAATTGATACTAACAGAGGAAGTTTACGTATACCTGAACATAAACTAAATGAGATAAGAAAAGATTTCGGTAGAGATAAACATATGGTATCAATGTTTTTTAATTCTATATTTTTAAGTATAGATGAAAAACCTAAAGATGATAGCAATATGGTTTACCAAATACCGGATAACACTTCAAAATATAATCCTGAATTATTAAATACTTACTTAAAAAGTTTACTAAGTAAACATCTTAATAAAAAGGAATATGAGGTGCTACGGTTAAGCTATGGTCTTGATTGCCCTAGGCGTTCAGCTAAACAAATAGCAAGTGCATTGGGTATAAAAGGTAGTAGTGCTTACGTGAGAGTATCACAGCTTAAAAAACAAGCTGTACAAAGACTGGTTGATAACGTAGATCATTCACAAGTGGTTGATTATCTTCCAGTTGAATAGTTCACTGATGTAAATGGTGAACACTTTTATGTAATTATATATATAAGCAATTTAATTTAATTTTATGAAACTTAACGAAAAATTAGCAACAATTCAGACTAAGTTTAAATCTAAGAAATCTAGATTTAACAGCTTTGGCAAATATTATTTCAGAAGTGCCGAGGACATTCTCGAAGCAATCAAACCATATTTATTGGAACATGGAATTACCGTAACTATTAATGAGGAATTAATAAACGATAATTTTGTGATTAAAACTACAGCAACGATCAGTGATGGCATGGATGCTATACACGCGACTGCTATAGTTGGAGTAGACATCAGTCAAAAGGGTATGCAAATGCCACAGAGATTTGGTAGTGCTTCTTCATATGGTAAGAAATATGCTTTGGGTAATTTATTCTTAATAGATGATACGCAAGACAGTGATGCTACTAATGATCATGGTCAATCTTCAGTTAATGCAAAACAATGGCTTAATAAAGGTAGTGATGCTTTTGATAAAGCTATTGATTATGTAAAGGCTGGAGGTAAAGTTAATGCTATTAAGCAAAAATACTCAATGAATAAAGAGGTAGAGGCTGAACTTAGTAAGATATAATGAATAAAAAAAATATACTTAAGAAGTTACAAGACGATAAACATTATTACGGGGTCTTTGGAAAACAGTTCCTTAGTAATAGTGATATTGGAACATTATTAAGTAATCCATTAGCGTTGGGAAGTGAGGTTAAATCCTCACCTGCAAT
>CEUZ01287500.1_pt1 | contig 10681 bp, 15 predicted proteins | sample 361511 | NCBI WGS metagenome assembly CEUZ01 (sample SAMEA2622822, study PRJEB7988) | marine metagenome | biome: marine biome (ENVO:00000447); feature: surface water layer (ENVO:00002042); material: "saline water (ENVO:00002010), including plankton (ENVO:xxxxxxxx)" | depth 5 m
TTATAAACAAATGCCTAAAAAAATTAAAATGCCTAGAAAAATTAAAGTAGGAGGAAAAAAAATGAAATTAGATCCAGAAACAATTTTAATTATAGTATTATTAATTATATTGGTCGCATTAGTAGTAGTATATGTAGTAACCAATAAACCAAATACAAACGGTACAACCGCGGCTCGATTTACAGATTATAAAGAACATTTTAAACAGAAGTCCGAAAAGAAAGTTAACCACGAGCGTCTCCATAGTAAACAAAATAGACAAGCGAGCAACATGATGTCGAATATAAATAAGTTAAAAGAACTACATAATAACAAATTTACTGTATATTTTGTATATACGGTAGATTGTCCCCATTCTAAAACTGTTTATCAAAAACAAGGAACAGAAGATTCTATATTATACAAAATAATAAAAGATCTTTATACTAAACTCCCCAAAAATATAAAGTTCGCTAATGGTCCTAACTCCGCTTCATTTAGTGGATTAGTAGATTTACCAGATTGTGGTACTACGGTTGATGTTGACTTCGAAAAAGTATTATACCAATCTTTTGAGCAAATAAAACAATCTCCTAATGATAAAAAATTAAGTTACGAATTAGCAAACCATATAGATGGTGTACCTACATTATTAATGTGTGTAGATAAAACTCATCATAATGGACAATATGAACATTATGTTTTTAAAGATAATGAAATAATTATGGATATTGGTGATGAAGGCCCTAACCAAAGAACTAAAGCAACTGATTGGATAAGAGGTATAATTTGTAATAATTTATCTACATTACAAAAGATAAATTACAAGGACCGTAAATAGAAATGATAATAAACACAGTAAAATACTTTAATTGAAAAAATGAATAAGTATTACATCATTTATAACAAATAGTCCCGCCATTCCTAATATAGTTAAAACGGCATAAATTCTATTTTTATTATTTATATTATGTTCTATTAATTTAATATTATTTTCTATAAGTTTAATATTATTATTTAACTTACTAAAATCTGACTTATAATTTATATTTTTAAAACTTTTTTTTTGCTTATCGTCTATTTCTATATATTCATCTGTATTATTATTTTCTAAAAATAATGAAGATACATTATCTGTTTTAATATCATCTAATTCTATATTTAGTCTAGTATTTTCTTGTAAATTATTTTCATTTAAATTAAGTATTCTTTTTCTATTATTTAATAATTCATTTCTCATTAAAGTATCCATAATAAATAATTATTTATTTTGTTTTTCAAAATATTCCTTAGTATTATTATATCCTAATTTAATTAGTTCATGCTTATCGTTGGTATCTAATTTAATATTAAATGAACTCTTATTACAGCATATGATTACAGTATTATCTAAATACTTTTCCATCTGTAATTTACATAATTTATCATTTAAAGTTGTTAAAATATGTAATGTGTAAGATAAAATATCTGATATATCATTATTAGTTTCATTATATATTATATTACATCCTATAGTGTGCTCTAAATCATCCTCAAATACATTTATAGGATAATTATTAAATAATCCACCATCTATATATTTAGAATTATTCATAGTTATAGGCACAAAATAAAAAGGAAATGAACATGACATCATTATAGCATCTATTACTTTTACATTAGGCGTATCTTTATAATTCAAATATTCAGTTTTATTAGTATTTATATTAGATACTGCAAATATTATATTTTTTTTATTAAGTTCATATAATTCTCCCATTGTTATACTAGCATCTATTGATTTTTTTCTAATTATAATTTCAACTATTCTTCTAAAATTAGTACCATCATCTATTCCTAAATCACTTATATAATTAATAATATTATCAACATCTATATTTATACTTTTAAAGAAATTAAGTTTTATAAGAAATTCCTTAATTTCTTTTATTTTATAGTCTAATACTAAACATAAAATTATAACACATCCTATAGAGGAAGCTGAGTAGTTTTCTATATTATCTAAAAGATTATTTTCTTCTAAATATTCCAAAAATCCTATATGACATAATAATTTTATTCCCCCCCCACTAAATACAATATTTTTATACATATATACATAAATTTAATTTATTTTAAATATTTTTTTCATATAATATATTAATGGATTCAGACAATATACCAATGTTAAATATAGATAAATTACATAGTAATCAAACGGAAAAATTAAAACGTCGTTATGAAATATATGAAAATATTTTATTTAAATGCCACAATAGAATTAAAACTACATCACAAATAGCCGATAATCTTTCGTGTTGTTTTTTTACTGTACCTCAATATATTTATGGAATACCTCTATACGATAATAAAGGATGTATTTTATATTTAGTAACATCTCTTCTAAAAAATGGATTTGAGGTTAGATACACTCATCCCAATTTATTATTTATATCTTGGTTGAATAAAACTAATAATAATATGCTTAAAATAGAAAATAAACAAGAAGAACCTAAACTTAATAACAAATCTGTAAATGATTATAAACCTACTAAGTCATTAACATATAATAAAAATATATTGAATAATATTGATGAAAAAATAAACAAATTATTTTAATCTAATGTTGGTTTTACATATCTAAATACTAATTTACTTATACTTTCTAATATCAATAAAACAAATAACCCAAATATTACAAATAATACAATATCATATACATTTTTAGAATCATTGGATGTTGTATCTGGCTTATCAGTATGAAACTTTTCGGAAACCATTCCTAAAAATTTATTTACATTTGCTTCTAAATTATTAAATTGTGTATATAATTCTTTTAAATTTATATTTTTATCTGAAAATGTATCTAAATGTTTTTTTTTGACGACTTGTTTATTTTTTAATTGTTCTCTTACTCTAATATCTTCTATATCACTATCACTATCACTTAAAAATAAATCGTAATCTGAAGATTCTTTATTGTTATCATCTTCATCGGATTCTGATTCAGTATCAGAATCCCTTTCAAATGTTTCTTTTTGATATTTTAATCTATTTGGTACTTGTTTAAACTTTTCTTTCTTTACAATAGGTGTTTTTTTTACTTTTGGAGGATTAGTAAATCCCTCATATGAATCTCCCCAAACTTCGCTTAATGAACAACCAAGCATTTAATATAATTAAAGAAATAAAATATAAAAATAACGTAATATATTTATTTTAAATTAAATCTATTTTTATAATTATTTATAGATTCCTTTAATGTAGGTTTATTCCATAAAATCCATCTAGATAATGCACCAGCACTAGTCATACCACTACGGGACCAATTTTCTCTTGATTTATGTCTATTAATATATCGTTTTTTTCTTTTTGTATCTTTATGCTTAGTAAAATCACTATAACCTTTTGCTCCAAATCTACTAGCCTTTACAAGTTTTTTAGATTTATTATAAAAACATGCAACATATTTTGCTTTTCCCTTTGTTGATTTTTTAATCTTTACTGATCTAATTTTTCTATCCACCATTTATAAATAATAGAGAAATTATAATGGCCTTAATGATTTTTTATATGTTGTGTCTAAGGATTGTCTAGTTTTTTTAAACATCCATATCCAAGGCATTAATGGTAATGATATTATATAAAACACAAGCGAAAATATTTTAACTAATTGTTGTAACATTCTTTTTGTAAAATCAAAACCACTATTTTGTCCTATAGGTTTACCCGGACCAGGTTCGGTTGCCCATTCCGATAATTGTTCCCCTTTTTTACCTATGTAACTTTGTTGCATACCAGGTATCTTGGTTTTACCTTTCGTTATCTTTTTAAATTCCTCATGAGCTGCTGATTTTTTATTACTTTTTTTAGCAAAATTTGCTACTTCTTTTGTAGCACTTTTAGAAACACCTTTTGCTGCTTTTTTCTCTACTGTACCTACTACTTTAGAACCAACAACTTCAGCAGCTTCAGCAGCTAGAATAGCACCTCCTTTTAAAGTTTTTTTTATATCTGATAATCCAAAATAATCTATAATAGTATTGGTAACTAATTGATCAGTTTCCATTATAATATATATATTGATTAAAGTTTTCTAAATTTCCATAATATCCATTTAAATATAGCAAACACAAATGCCATAACTGCAAAAAATGGAACTGCTGGATATACAGAGGCAAACAATATAAAAAATAAAAATGCCTTAACTTTTTGCATTATCCATCCTCCACTACTTTTAATAGAGCTTTTTAATTCCTTATTAAATTGATTTTTTAATTCTTTGCTCTTCTTATCGGCTTCTGTATTAGTACTAGAATTATCAGATTTATCGGATTTATCGGATTTATCGGATTTATCGGATTTATCGGATTCCGAATCATTTGTATTAGTTGATTTAGTTGATTTTTTAGTGAAATGGTCTAGTTTTTCCTTAGTTTCTTTATCTATAGGCTTCTGTTGTATATGTGAAGATTTAGATATATGTGGTTGTGAAGCTTTAGATGATGTAGTATGTGTTGTAGTTTTAGGTGGAGGTTTAGCAACTGGTTTAGGTGGTGGTTTAGGCGCTGATTTAGGTGGAGGTTTATGTGGTAGTTTAGGATTACCTCCTTTTAAAAGTGATAACCCATTAATTAGCTTAGAACCTCCAGATAATATAGGCATAACATTATCATTAAAGAAAAAATCATACATATCAAATCCATTAGTATTATTAATTCTGCCACCTCTCTGTCTTCTTTGAGTAACATATAATTCACTAGTATCAAAATAAAATACTAATTTTATTAAATATACAAACATGTCTATTAAGGTGACATTTTTTTGATCAAGAATAATAGGTCTATTCATCTAATATTTAATTAGAAATAATTATTTCCTTAAAATAATCTAGTTTAATTATAAATGATAGAACACAAACTTTTTATATATGGGATAGTAACTTTATTAATTATTACCATATTAGCATTATCTAATGATTATAAAAAAATAAAAAAAAATGTTATTAGAAATGACAATACAACTTTAATTGTAGTACTACTTTCTATAGTATTTTTAGAAAATAAATTATTAGGCCTTATATTAACCATTTCATATTTTTGTTTAATTAATTCCAATTAATTTATCTATATATAATATGTGGCAATATATACTTAATCTAAATAATTCTAAATTTTTTATAGGACTAACAATGATATTAGTTAATCTTGGATCTAAATATTTAGTTGAAGAATTAAGTACAAATCAAGCACAGCTATTTAATAATACTATAATTAGACGAATTATACTTTTTTCAGTAATATTTATGGCTACTAAGGATATAGTTATTTCATTAGCACTAACCGCCGCCTTCATTATATTAGTAACAGGATTGTTTAACGAAAATAGTAGATTTTGTGTTTATAAGTTTGGTGGTAAATGTTATAGTCAAATATCTGAAGATGCTTACAAAGAAGCAAAAAAAATAGTTTGTAGTTATGAAAAGGAGAATGAAATTACTTCACAATGTTCTTAAAGATTTAAGTTTAATCCACGTCCATTTTTCTTAGATAAATTGATATTTCTAGCTACTTCTGAATCACTATCTGAAAAAGATGAATGCATATCTATATCTATAGGCTTTTCATTTGAACTAGACATTCCAGATAATATATCGTCTAGTTTAGGTGGACCACTCATCGTAGGTCGTCCTCTAGGTTGTGGAGGCGGTGTCTGTGACTGTGATCCTATTACATCGCTCATTAAATTAGCGAATCCTGGTTCTGAAGTACCCATAGTATTTAAGGTTGCCTTAGTAAAATGATTCATTAAATCTGGATTTTGTTTGAAAACTTCTCCCATACCTGGTAAACTGGTTTTAAACATTGTATTAGTTAAATGGAACATAAATCCACTACCACCAAGCATTAATATTAATCTTAATTCCGGTGCCATAGTAGCTTTTTCTTTATATTTTTCATGTAACTCTTCAAAAATATCGTCGTAATCGTTTACAGATTCATGAACACTTTCTGACCATCCATCCAATTTAAGACTAAGAGGATCAAACTTCCCATTTAAAAACTCTATAGCTGTAACAAATGCTACTAACATTTTCCTTTGAAACTTTACGCTTTGTTCTACTGCTCTGCGTTCCTTAATTCTTTCGTATTCATTTTTCATTTCCGTATAGTCAGATTCCATTGTATAATTTTTATCAACCTTAATACCCTTCGCTCTTAATCTATCTAATAATTTTAACATATCTACCTTTTCTTGTCTTATTTCATCGTGTGTCTTTACTTTAGGTATCTCTACTCTTGGTGCTTCGGGTGTAAATGTATAATTAGTTTCATTATTAGAAGCATTCGTATTCGCATTTGTATTCGCATTCGTATTAACTTCTATTGTTTTAGGTTTATTAGAACTTTCTAAAGAAACTTCACTTAGTTCAGTATCTAATGAAAAAATATTATCATTACTATTAGTATTACTATTAGTATTACTATTAGTATCTAATGTTACTGTATTACTTGATAATGTATCATCATTTAATAATTGACTTAAATCTAGTAAATTATCATTGTCAGTATTAGTTTCAGATGGTTTTGATTTTTCTATACTAATTGGTTCAGATACTTTCGATTTATTTACTAATAAATCAACACCTAATGTAACATTGGAATCTTTAATTACTTTTACATCATTACTGTCAGTACTTAAATTATCTAGATTTATTTCTAATGAATTATGAGTTCCTTCACTTTTTTTTAAATCTATTTCTTCCATGTTATATTATTTAAATAAGTTTTATTCTTTAAATATACGCAACTATTCAATATTAATATTATATTTAATTATTTAAAAATAATATATTTTTTATTTTAATGTATTTAAGTTGGGATATAGGTATTAAAAATTTATCATATTGTATTTTAGATCATAAGGAAGATAAAACTATATCTATAATTGATTGGGGAGTTATAGATTTACTAAAATATCAAGATCCTAATAAATATTGTAATCAATTATTAAAGAATAATAATATTTGTAATAAAAAGGCTACTTTCTATAAAGATACTAATTATTTCTGTAAAACACATTCTAAAAATAATGAAAACCTAAAAGAATTATCAAAAAAAATGATATGTTGTCAATGTAAAAAGATAGCATCTCATCAAGATATTAATGATAATATTTTTTATTGTAAATCTCATTGTAATTTAGGATCTAATATAATTTCTATAAGTCAAAATGGTGCTAAATATATGCCATTGTTTAGTATAGGTAAATTATTATATAAGGAATTAGATAGTAAAACATTATTTTCACAAGTAACGAATATATCCTTGGAAAACCAGCCTTCTGCACGTGCACCTAAAATGAAAAGTATTCAAATGATTTTATATTCATATTTTGTTATGAAAAGCCATCAAGGAATTCTTAAAATCGATAATATAAATATGATATCTGCTAAACATAAACTAAAAATCTATAAAAATGAATACGGAGCGGTAGATCCATCGATAGCAAAGCTTAAAAACAAATATACTAGAAATAAAAAACTGGCAGTGTTTTGTACAAAAAAATATCTAGAAAATGAGCACACCGAAAATTGGAATGTGTTCTTTGATAATCATAAAAAAAAAGATGATTTAGCTGATGCTTATCTTATGGGGCGATATTATATTTCACAAAAAAGTAAATAAAATATATATATATTTATATATGATTAAAACATTACTAATTACTAGTATTGTAATTCTTTCGTTATTATTACTAGTAGCATTATTAAATACTAATTCCGAACATTTTACTAATAATAATAACGATATCTACTATATTGAAAACTTTCTAAGTGATTCTGAGTTTAAAAAAGTACGTACTATTTGTTCAAATATAAGTGATAATAATATTAAAGATGAAGGATTTAGAAAGATATTACCACTAAAGGATGAAAATATTGATTCTATATTTTATTCTAATGATTGTATTAGTAGAATTAGTAATATAGTAGGTAATAATCAAATATTTAAATCTAATTTTCCTATAGAATATAGAATATATCCACATAAATCATCTGGCATGAATTGTCATAAAGATACATTATTATATGATAAACCCCAATATGAAGTAGTATATACTATAGATAATGATTCAGATAGTTACACTAAATGGTATGATTATAATGGAAATAAACATAACATATATACTAAACCTAATTCATTATTAATAGTAAAAGCAGATGGAAATATTCACTGCGTTTCAGAATTGACTAAAGGCACGCGTTCGATTTTAAAATTAATTTATACACAATCAAATAACATTAATGAAAAATATAAACATGAAATTAATAGATTAAATTTCTAATCATATATTATAAATGCCAAATCCAAAATCAACTAGACTACCTAAAAAATCTAAAAAAAATAATCCTTCTAAACCTAAGCCTTCTAAACATAAAACTTTTACTAAAATTAATGCCACTACACGGAGACGAGAACCTATAAATAGTCCAGTAAGAAAACGCTTAAGGTCTAAATTAAATAAACGAGCTAGAAATAAACAAGCTAGAAATAAACAATTTGTAAATCAATTAGAAGCAAGTGAGGCTGCTAGAAATAAAAGAACTAGAAATAAACAATTTGTAAATCAATTAGTAGCAAGTGAGGCTGCTAGAAATAAAAGAATTGCTCAAAAAAAGAAGAATAAGCAATTTGTAAATCAATTAGTTATAAGTGAAGCTGCTAGAAATAAAAGAACAAAACTAGCATCTACTAGAAAATTAAGAAATATAGAAGAGAAAAAACGCATTAATAATTACAAGTTAGCGTTGAAATTATATTTTAGAAAATATGGTAGATATCCTAAAAAGGGAGATAAAACTATTGTTCAAATGTCAAATAATATTAGAACTAGTGGTATGACTAAAAAACAGCTTGAAAATAAATATTTACCTTTAAAAAAAGGATGGGAATCCAAAATATCTAAGACACAAAGACCTGGTAATTCATATTATTATAAAACAAACACAACACAAACTCAGTGGAATCACCCTGGTTATAATGACTTTACTGAAAATTTAGTAAATATTTAATTAGTAAATAATTTATGCGTTTATAATTATTATGAGTAATGGATTTAATAGAGAAAAATTATTAGAGTTTCTCAAAAAAAATCCTGATAAAGTTCCATGTATGTGTACTACATTAAGAAACGAAATAAATAATAATTATCATAATAAAATAAAGAGCATGCCCGTATCTGAAATATTACACTATTTATATGGAAATACTGGATTAATTAAAAAAGAAATAATTAACAGAGCACGTTATGGTATTTAACTTTTTATTTTAATTTTATTTAATTTTTTATATAGCGTAAAAAAAATATATGCTGTATTTATGGATTCTGTAAAAAAAGACGTTACTAGAATCAGACTGGAAATTGAAAAACATTTAATGACTAAATATTCTTCAAAAAAAAATATAAATAGTAAAGATAATATATTTCCTAAAAATAAATTAATACAATGAATTAATTCCACCATCTACTGAAGGCATCTCTTGGATTTGTGTTGAGTAATATTTTTCTATTTCATGTAGATTTTTAATATCATAATAAGTCATAAAATTAATAGCTAATCCCTTACGTCCAAATCTACCACTTCTACCAATTCTATGTAAATAATTTTCAACATTTGTTGGTATATCATAATTAATTACTACAGATACTTGCTGTACATCAATACCCCTAGAAAGCAAATCCGTTGAAATTAATATTCTAGTATCCCCATCTCTAAAACTTTTCATAATCTCATTTCTCTCAAATTGTTCCATTTTACCATGAATTTTGGATACTGCAAATCCATTTGAGTTTAATTGTCTTTCCAAATCATCTACTATTCTCTTAGAATTACAATATATTATAGATTGAGCTACTGAAAATTTAGAATATAAATCACAAATAGTATCAAACTTATATTCGTTTCTTTCTACATTAATATAATATTGTTTAATTCCCTCTAGTGTTAGCTCTTCAGTTTTAACTAATATTTCAATTGGATCACGCATAAACTTTTTAGTTAACTCAAAAAACTCTTGTGGCATAGTTGCACTAAATAATCCAACTTGTACATTTCCAGGTAAATATCTAAAAACATCATGAATTTGTGTTAAAAATATTCTCGATAACATTTCATCTGCTTCATCAATTACTAGCATTTTCAAGTGTCTAGTACACAAAGCCTTTTTATTAATCATGTCTAATACTCTACCTGGCGTACCAATAACTACTTGGGGATTATCTAATAATTCATTAATATTTTCTCTTAACGAGTTACCACCTACAGAAATATTTACTTTAATATTCATAAAATTAGATAATGCTGTTACTACATTATTAATTTGTGTAGCCAATTCTCTAGTATGCGTTAATATAATAGCTTGTGTTTTCTCCATTTTTTCATCTATATTTTGTAATACACCAATTGTAAATGTAGCTGTTTTTCCAGTACCAGATTGTGCCTGACCAATAACATCATGTCCATCAATCACCGGTAAAATTGCTTTCTTTTGAATAGCACTTGGTACTTCAAAACCATATGAATATATACCTCTCAATAATTGCTCTTTTAAATCTAAATCTTCAAACCCTTCTATAGTATGATCATTATAATATACTTGAGTTCTTTTTTCAGCATCTTTATTGTTCAAGGAAGGAGAGGGAGAGGGAGGGGGGGGGG
>CEUZ01180550.1_pt1 | contig 10680 bp, 10 predicted proteins | sample 361511 | NCBI WGS metagenome assembly CEUZ01 (sample SAMEA2622822, study PRJEB7988) | marine metagenome | biome: marine biome (ENVO:00000447); feature: surface water layer (ENVO:00002042); material: "saline water (ENVO:00002010), including plankton (ENVO:xxxxxxxx)" | depth 5 m
TCAGCGATATTCAATGTTCTCTCCCCCTCTAATCAAGCCCTCCTCAACTAAACGATTGAATTGAATTTGTCTAGATAAACTCCAATGCTTGATTTGAAACGCAAAACACGAGACAACTCAGTCCATGAAAATCAATTACGCAACGCAAAGAAATATTGCTCTTCTTTTAGGGTTTCTCTTTTTTCCTCTGTTTGTTGGAGTGATGGTCGCTCTTTCTACATTTTCAAAAACATTGATTCATAAAGAACCGGCCCCACTTGAATTTACTCAGCAGAAAAAAAATAAAGGATCGAAGTCATCAAATTTACCAAAAGTTGCTCTTCTTCTCGATCATAAGGGAGTTCAAATTTCGGATGTCTTATACCCTTATGCACTCCTACAAGAATCTAAAGCCTTTGAAGTCTATACTGTTGCTCAAACAAAAGCACTGATTCCAACGACAGGAGCTCTTGCGATTTATCCTGATTTTGATTTTAAATCTCTGCCCGCAGTAGACTACTGGGTCATTCCTGCTCTTCTTGACCCCACTCAACTTGATTTAGTTCAGTTCGCAAAAGAAAGATTTCCCAAAGCCAAAGGCATCCTGGCTGTTTGCGAAGGGTCTCGTCTTTTGGCTCATTCTGGAATTCTTCGTGGAAAAAAAGCAACTTCCCATTTTATGTCCAATGAAGCTGTTAAAAAAACATACCCTCAAGTTTTCTGGGACTTTGATCATCGCTGGGTGAAAGAAAAAAACTGGATCTCTACCGCTGGAGTGACAGGATCAATTGATGGAACCCTTGAGTTTATACGAACATTTGCTAGCCCAAAAGATGCAAAAAGAGTCGAAGACAATATGGCTCTCTCACAAGTTTCAAATGAGACTCGCACTAAAGAGCCACTCTCTTTTCAAGATTTGTTCTATATTATGACTCAAGCAGCCTTTCAGTGGAACAAAAGAGGAGTCCTCCTGGAAATTCATCCAGGAGCAGATGAATTTTTCTTAGCGACCACACTCGATTTAATCCCACGTTCTTTCAACTCTCAGATTGTTACCGTTGGAGCCACTCGTAAAATTTATGAAACAAAACGAGGACTCAAAATTGTTCCTGTCATAGACTCCCATTACGAGGTCGATGCAGATGTCCGAATACAAATTCCAAGCACAGAAAAAGACCTCATTCACTTTCCAATTCCATTGGAAGTGCAACAAGATATCGATTGGAGTCAAAAGAAATCAGGTACTGCAATACCAACGGTTCTCAACCAGCTTGCCGAGTGGGACGGAAATGAATCCGCTTCCTGGGTCGCAAAACTCATCGAGTTTCCTTGGAATGTTGACAAAAAAACTTCGAATCAAAACCGAAACACAGTTTGGATTGTCTGGTTTTTGCTCGGAATGACAGGAGCTGGGCTTGTTTGGCTTTTTGATTGGAGAATTCGAGTAGGTCGAGAAGCAAAAAAAAACGCTAAGTAGTCGTTTCTTTTCATTCCTTTTTGAATTAAACATGAAGAATGAATCCAAAAACAAACTCTTATGAAACGGCAACAGAGCTTTCGACTCAAGGAAAGACTCTTCAATATCACTCTCTTCCTGCTTTCGAAAAAAAAACAGGAACCAATCTTTCTAAACTTCCTTTCTCTCTGAAAATTCTCTTAGAAAATGTTCTGAGAAACGAAGACGGAATCGCAGTGACTGCAGAACAAGCAAAATCAATTGCTCACTGGGATCCAAAAGCCTCCCCGAAAGATGAAATTCAATTTACTCCTGCAAGAATTCTGCTTCAAGACTTTACAGGCGTTCCTGCAGTTGCAGACCTTGCAGCAATGAGAGGCGCTGTGAAACGACTTGGGGGAGACCCAACCCGAATTAACCCTCTTCAACCTGCAGATCTAGTGATCGATCACTCCGTTCAAGTGGATTACTTTGGAAACTCTGAAGCGTTGAAAAAGAATACTGATATTGAATTTAAACGAAACAAAGAAAGATATGAATTCCTCAGATGGGGACAAACCGCATTTAAAAACTTTCGAGTGGTACCTCCAAACACAGGAATTGTTCACCAGGTAAACTTAGAGTACCTTTCTCATGTTGCAATGATTGGAAAACGTGGAGAAACCAATCAAATTTACCCTGATACACTCGTTGGAACAGACTCCCATACCACGATGATCAATGGACTTGGGGTTCTTGGCTGGGGTGTCGGTGGAATTGAAGCTGAAGCCGCTATGCTAGGACAACCAGTAACGATGCTCATTCCTCAAGTGGTCGGATTCAAACTCACAGGAACGCCTGCACCTGGAACCACTGCTACGGACCTTGTTCTCACTGTTGTTGAAATGCTCAGAGCAAAAGGGGTCGTTGGGAAGTTTGTTGAATTTTATGGACCGGGTCTAGCAAACCTTTCTCTTGCCGATCGAGCAACCATCGCAAATATGGCACCTGAATATGGAGCCACCTGCGGTCTTTTCCCTATTGATGAAAGAACAACCGAGTACCTTAAACTCACTGGTAGAACTGAAAAGGCAGAAGAAGTCAGAGACTATTACAAAGCACAAGGAATGTGGTTTGATGAAAACTCAAGCGAGGCCACCTATAGTGACACTCTTTCTTTAGACCTTTCGACAGTAGTTCCTTGTTTAGCTGGTCCTAAACGACCTCAAGACCGCATTAATCTTGATCAGATGGATAAAAAATTCACCGAAGTTCTCCCTTCTTTAATTAAAGGCGAACCCAAAGATGTCAATGCATCCATCTCAGTCACAGATGAACAAGGACAGTCTTATGAAATCCAACATGGATCAGTGGTCATTGCAGCAATTACAAGCTGTACAAACACCTCTAATCCAAGTGTTCTTATGGCTGCAGGACTTGTTGCTCAAAAAGCCGCAGCAAAAGGCTTACAAACAAAACCTTGGGTAAAAACGAGCTTAGCTCCCGGCTCCAAAGTGGTCACCGACTATTTAAAAAAAGCAGGACTTTTGGAATCTCTTGAGGCATTGCGATTCAACACAGTTGGATATGGATGTACGACTTGTATTGGAAACTCCGGTCCTCTTCCTTCTCATATTCAAAAAGGAATTGAAGAAAAGAAACTCGTAGCTGCAAGTGTTTTATCTGGAAATAGAAACTTCGAGGGTCGAATCAGTCCTCATGTCCGTGCGAACTATCTGGCGTCTCCTCCCCTTGTAGTTGCTTATGCAATTGCAGGAACCGTACAGATTGATCTTTCAAAAGATCCTATCGGTAAAGATACAGATGGAAAGGATGTCTTCCTTAAAGACATTTGGCCTACTCAAGAAGAAATTCAAAAACTAGTAAACGAACATGTCACTAGCCAGCAATTCCAAAGCAGTTATCAAGATGTCTTTGCCGGTCCTCAAGAATGGCAGGCGATTGATTTTCCAAAAGACGATTTATATAAATGGAAAACAGAATCGACTTACATCAAAGAACCTCCGTTCTTCCAAGAAATGACTCTTAAAACTGAACCCATGAAAAACGTAGAAAAAGCAAGAGTCCTTGCTCTTCTTGAAGACTCTGTAACGACCGACCACATTTCTCCAGCTGGAGCCTTTACGGCGGACTCCCCTGCGGGGACGTACCTTGTTTCTCAAAATGTAGATCCAAAAGACTTTAATTCATTTGGATCTCGCCGAGGAAACCATGAAGTCATGATGCGAGGAACTTTTGGAAACGTTCGGCTTCGTAACCTCCTTGCTCCAGGAACAGAAGGAGGATTCACTCAATATCAACCTTCAGGTCAACCCATGACTATTTTTGATGCTTCAATGGAGTATCAAAAAAATAAAACTGAATTGGTGATCCTTGCAGGAAAAGAGTACGGAACTGGATCCTCAAGAGACTGGGCCGCAAAAGGAACAAATCTTCTGGGTGTAAAAGCAGTGATCGCATCTAGCTTTGAACGAATTCATCGCTCAAATCTTGTTGGAATGGGCGTTCTTCCACTTCAATTTAAAGAGGGTGAAAGCTGGAAGTCCTTGGGACTCACAGGAAAAGAGACTTACGACATAACCGGAGTTGACTCTCTTTCTCCTCAAGATACCCTCAGCGTGACTGCGACCGCCGAAGATGGTTCACAAAAAACATTTGAAGTAATCAGCCGAATCGATACTCCGAATGAAATTGAGTACTACAAAAATGGCGGAATTTTACAATACGTCCTTCGCCAAATTGTTAGTGGGTCCTCAAATGGATAAACAAAAAAAAGTTGCACTCATTCAAAGAAGTTTAGGATTGCGCCATAAACTCAAAGTTTATGACTCAATGGCTCAACCTGAAAGCCATGAAGATCTTGCAATCATGTTGATGGCTCGTTGGGAGCTAGAAGACGAGCTCAGAGCTGTTGAAGAGATGATCTCTGATTATCGGCAAAACATGGTCGACCACCATAAAGACCTCATTCAGCATGGGGTTTTAGGAGGAAAGGTCGGTCGTGCGCTTAGAGCGACAAAGAAAAAAAAAGTTGCTAAAAAGAAGCGCTAAACTAGTGTTTTCCAAATAAGGATTCCTAAGGCGATCCGATAAATTGCGAAACTCAAATAACCAAAACGTTTCACAATTTTTAAAAGACTGTCGATTGCAATCCACCCAAAAATAAAAGCACTAAAACATCCAATAATCAGATGTGAAGCTTCAACTCCAGAATGAAAAAGTTCTTGATAGTTTTTTAATTCATAGATAACTGCCGCTGCGGTGACTGGACCTGAAATTAAAAAAGAAAATCGAGCAGATGTTTCACGATCTAAACCAAGCATTCGTCCACCTGTCATTGTCGATCCAGAACGAGAAACTCCTGGAATGAGTGCAAAGCATTGAATGAGTCCAACTCCCCACGCTTCTTTTGAAGAAAGGTGTTCTTGATTTTTATTTTGAGGAAAAAATCGATCCACTAAAAACAATAAAAAACCACCTATTGAAAGAGTCCATGCCAGTACCATCGGTCCTCTAAAAATAGTTTCTGCATAATCATGAAACAAAACCCCTGCAACCAAAACAGGGAAGGTTCCCATACTTAAAAGCTTCCAATCAATTTCTGGGCGAGCAGGGGTTTTATGAATAGGAAGTGATTTCCATACTAACACCCAGTCTTTTTTAAAATAAATTAAAGTGGATAAAAGAGTTCCAAAATGAAGAATCACGTCAAACGTCAACCCCGGATCTTTCCAGTCTAGAAATCGAGGAAGGAGAATTAAATGAGCGGAACTACTCACCGGTAAATACTCAGTCAGTCCTTGAACCATCCCATAAATAATTGCTTCAAATCCACTCATAAAAAATCTCCTCTCTTCCTATGTTGCCTGAGGAATCAGAGTGTGGCATCTTTTTTGTTCAATCTAAGAAAGAAAGGTTTTGTCATGAAAATGAATCTAAAAAAAATGACACTAATCGTTGGAGCTCTTGTCATGTTGACGATCGTAAGCTGTAACGAAGAAAATGAAGCAAACGCAACAAAAAAACAAGTTACCGCAGCTAAAGGTTTTAAAATCGAAGATGTAAAAATTGGAACCGGAAAACTTGCGGAAAAAGGAAAAATGATCGAGGTCCACTACACAGGAACCCTTACCAACGGAAAAAAGTTTGACTCGTCTTTAGATCGAAACGAAACTTTCAAGTTTAAGCTCGGTACAGGACAAGTCATCAAAGGTTGGGATGAAGGATTTGCCGGAATGAAGGTCGGAGGAGTTCGTAAACTCACTATCCCTCCTGAAATGGGCTATGGGTCTCATGCGATGGGGAGTGCAATCCCCGCTCACTCGACTCTTCTTTTTACAGTAGAATTAGTAAACGTTCAGTAACTGAAAGAAAAAAGGGTCTCATTTTATAATGAGGCCTTTTTTTAGACTCTAAATATAATTTCCTTTTTTTATCTTTTCGAGAATAATTTTTTCAGGTTTGGTTGGATCTCGTGGATCTACCGTAAAGAGAGCCTGTTGCTCACAACGTCTTTTATTCTTAATGAGCCACCTTAGAACATCTGCTACATCTTTATTTTTTTTATTTTTAAAGAAAGGGTCATTATCGAGAACATCCCTAGCTTTTTTTAGTGCTCTGACTTCTTGAGCATCATTCTCTTTTACAGGATAATCGTTCAGATCATATTTTTTAATATCCTCTGGCAGTACCCCCAAAAAACGAACATCAGGGGCTGAATAGTCTGAGTTACGAATCAACGACGCTGCAGACCCCGCTTTTAAAGTTCGATAAATATTTTGCATCGTGTACGCATCAAGATCTCCAAAAAAATAAATTGGAACGCGAAGTTGATCTTGTATCCTTTTTACCCAACCTCTCACTGCATTAGAAGGAACCCCTTGAGCACCAATCAAAATAGAGTTATTTCGTTTTGTAAAACCATTGGCTACCAGCGTATTTGCAGTACCCTCTGACTCTACAATCAAGCAAAAATCAATTTTCTTTCTCGCTTTTAATTTTAAATTTTGAGGTCTGTTTTTTGGCTGAAAAGGAGAGGTTCCAAGCTTTGAAAGATCAATGGTTGCCTTGGTTCCATCAGGAAGCGTTTCTTCTACCACCAGTTGTTGAGAATAAGTTTGACCACCTCGGTCGTTGGCATAGCAATTGACTTCCTCACGATAAATCTCCAACATCTCACATAAAAAGTCGATTGAAGCATCCGATTCATTTTGCTCAGTAAAATCCAGAGGCTTCAATAATGGATTATGCTTCACTTCCCCTTTACTAATATAGTAAAGCTCCCTTTTTGTATTGACTGCACCCGTTTCTAAATTCCGTAATAAAATTTCAAGCATAAAAATAGCCCGAGACATTTTTTTAACAGAGCTCACATTCAGTTCAGTTGAAACCTTTTTTCCTGCCGGAGTTAAGTATCCAAGCTTTGGGTTATAAATAGAATTATCAAGAGAACACTTCGTTGCCTTTAAAATTGGACGTCTTGCTTTTTCTAAGTCCATCAATAATTTTTGACAAACTTCTTTACTAATTTTTGCAACTTCTTTACCTGTACCTGGAGCTTTTGCCATAAAATATTCCTTTTACTCTACTTCTTTGCTTTAGATTTTTTCTTTTTAGAAGTCGTTTTCTTTTTTTTAGCTACTTTTTTCTTTTTTGCTGATTTCTTTGTAGCTTTCTTTTTTTTAGAAGAAGTCCCCTTTTCTTCTTTCAGAGAGTTTTCTTTTTCAGAAGGTTCACCTATTCTTTTTTTTCTTTTTTCAAGATGTTGCTCAAGCTTAGACTCGGCCGTTGAAAGCTCTGATTCAGTAGCTTTAGTATCTCTTCCTAAAAGCTTTGCAAGACCTGCTGCTGCTGCCTGTCTTCTTTTCTCAGTTGCTCCTACAATTCGAGAAAGAGTATCTACCAAAATCGGACCAAACTGTTCAATGTGCTTGATTTTTTCTTCTAGCTCATTTGCCTTTTTCTCTCGTTTAATATGACGAGAAAGACGTTGCCCAGCCTGCATGAGTGCTCTTCTAATTTCTTCTGTTAGTTCATCAGAACTATCAATGGTTTCTTTAGATGCATTTTTAAATTTGATAAATGGAGAAACCATACTAACAGCAACAATATAAGGACCTTGAGGTAAAGACTTCTTCGGTTGACTTAAACCATAAGATCTCCAGTTTACAGTAGTAATCGCTTGTACAATTGCGCAAGAGGCTTTATCAAACTGTAATGGCACACGGTTAGCAAATCGAAGAACTTGAACCGGTTCATCATAATCAAATTTAGACTTCAAAAGCCGAGCAACAGCCACCTCAATTTGAACAGGCTTAAAATCACAAATAGCCGGTCGACGAGTTACTACTGAAAAAAAGTCAATTTCACCTAATCTCTGAATACTTCTCGCCAGTCCCTCTTCACCAATAGACAATACCGAGTTTGTGGAAGGAGGTTTTAAAGGAATATCTTGAATCACCTGATACAACACATTTAAATCTTTATCCGCGAGTTGATCTAAATTTTTATCTAAAAGTTTTTTTGAAAAATTCTTATGAGCTGCAATATCTCTCAATGCACCCTCTCCCACACGAGAGAATCCTGTTTTTAACCACTTACTCACCTTCACTTTTCCGTAAAGATGTGAATGAGCAATAAATTCTCCAAGCTTCATCGTGTGAGGATGTGGCTCCACTGCATGAGGAATTTTTGGAATATCCTCTGTTACCCTTTCTACAGTCACTTTTTTTTCATCCGGAAGCTGATAATGAAGAGTCACATGCGGATTGACCAGTACATTCCCCATTAAATAGTTCATTAACCCGGCATCCCCGTTTATTTGAATTCTTCCATCAAAAACAAACTCAACAGAAGTTCCATGAGGCCGATCCCAATCAATGGTTTCACGGTTTTTAATGACTCCTTTATTATTTTTAATATCGACTTCCACCATACATGAAACAGCTTTTCTCTGATTTGCTGTTTTAGTAATAACCTTCGCACCTGTTGCATTTGTCAACTGAGACCAGGTGGTTGCTGCAGAAATTCCAATTCCTTGCTGACCTCGAGAACAACGGCCTCTTCCAAATTTTGATGAAGCTAAATATTCTCCAAATACTTTTGATATATCATCACTTCCAATCCCTGGTCCGTTGTCTTCAACTCTCACCATGATTTTGTCAGCATTTTTTAAAGATCCTTTTCCCTTTTTTTCGATCGTAACAGAGATCTCAGGAAGAATGCCCGCGTCTTCACACGCATCCAATGAATTATCAACAGCTTCTTTTAAAGTAGTTAAGACCGCTTTTGTCTGAGAAGAAAATCCGACTTGCTGTAAATTTTTAGAAAAATATTCTGCTGTACTACTCTGAGTAATTGAAAGTGTTTTTTTCGCCATGACTAGATTCAATCAAAATCGGAAACCAGAGTCAACGAACAAGAGCTTCAAGTTCGTGTTTTTTGAGAAAAAATTCGAATCGTCACCATAAACATCCCTGCAACGATCGGTCCTAAGAACACTCCCACTAACCCAAAAGCATGAATTCCACCAAAAATTCCCACAAATGCAATGAGAGGATGAAGGTCACCTGCCCCTTTTAATATGAGAGGACGAATAAAATTATCCAAAACAGTTACACCAATTGCAACAACCGCAAGCAATCCCGCTTCTAAGAGATGACCTTGACTCCACTGCAATAAAACAACTGACAAAGTAACAGGCAAAGAACCCACTAATGGAACAAAAGCGGAAAGGAAAACTAAAAAACTAATCATCGCCACATCAGAAGTACCTAAGCTCAAACAGGCCATCGAAAATAAAAAAGATTGAACAATTGCAGAAACAACATAAGCAAAAATTACTGATCGACACATTTTCCCAAAAGAACCGAGCAGAATCTCAGTCTGCCTTGGATCAAATACAGACTGGCAACGAATCCACTTTAAAAAACGATCTCCATCTAAGAAGAAAAAAAACAAACTCACAACAATCACTGCAGAATCAATCGAAAACTGAGGAATCTCTTTCAAAATATCACTCAACCAATTTGCAAGGAGCACTCCCATTCGAGAAACCCAGTCCTGCAAAGTCGTAATAAGTTCCGCATCTGTTACCGGGAACCAATCGGAAGTCGCCTTCAAAAAACCCTGCATCCAAGAAGTTTGAACAAGGCTTTCAATCAAAGAACCACTTGAACGCCCCATGGGTCTAAAAGTCCGTAAATACCTTACTTGCTGAAATCCAGTTTTTATTCCAAAAAAAATAGCAAATCCCATGGGTAATAGAATCCCAATAAAAATCCCTAAAGTGAGAACAGAAGACCAAATAGATCGAACAAAACCTTTTCGAAGCCCCCATTCAAAGATCGGATAGAATAAAATTGAAAAAATTCCTCCCAAAAGAACTGGAAGTAAAAAGGGATAAGCAGTGTAAACAAACAAAAGAACAACAGCTAATCCAAAAAAACGCTGTCGCCAATCTCGATCAGATAAAGGTCGAACCATACCCACGTTATATATCAAAATGAATTAATGCGTCGAATTCTTTTTAATTTTATAGGTTCGAAAAACAAAATCCCACAACGGGTTACTCACTCCATATTTTTTATTAGGAGCAGCAAAGTGGTGAAGCATGTGCTGTTGCTTAAGGTATTTTCCTATTCTTCCCTTCATTCGAAAATGATGAGTTGCATAATGAATATAGTCGTAACAAAGGTACCCAATGATAAAAAAAGCAAAAAATGGACTCACCCTCTCAGGTCCAAGAACAGCAAAAAAGAGAGAATAAAAAGCCGTAGCTAATAGTACTGCAGGAATCGGTGGCATCACTAAACGAGTAGGATCATTCGGATCCTCATGATGAACTTCATGAAGAATAAACAAAAGACGTTCTGAAATCGGTCCCAGTGGTTTAAAATGAAAAAGGAATCGATGCAAAAAATACTCTGCAAAAGTCCAAAAAAATAACCCAGCTCCACCCCATAAAAGAACTTCACCGAGCGACTTATCTTCAAAAACAAAAGATCGATACAAAAAATAAAGAACAACTGGACCAAAAAAAACAATCGGTGTTGCTGGATGAATATGAGTGAACTTTTCCCAAAAATCACTCTTAAAAATACGGACACTTTTGTAACTTTTTACTTCTGTTTTCATGGGAAGGACAATCTACTCTAACTATTCTTGTCAGGCAAACAAAAATAAACATATCCACAAGGTGCGAATTGATTCATAAAAAATGTAAGGATAACGCAGCATTGAAACGA
>CEUZ01038258.1_pt1 | contig 10676 bp, 9 predicted proteins | sample 361511 | NCBI WGS metagenome assembly CEUZ01 (sample SAMEA2622822, study PRJEB7988) | marine metagenome | biome: marine biome (ENVO:00000447); feature: surface water layer (ENVO:00002042); material: "saline water (ENVO:00002010), including plankton (ENVO:xxxxxxxx)" | depth 5 m
CGCTTCTACTCCTTGCGTGCTATCAACAACAAGTATTGAACCTTCACAAGCTGCTAGAGAACGATTTACTTCATAAGCAAAATCTACGTGTCCAGGAGTATCTATTAAATTTAATTTATATTCTTCATTATTATATTTATAATTTAATTGTACTGTTTGAGCTTTAATGGTAATTCCCCTTTCTCTTTCAATATCCATAGAATCTAATAATTGTTCACGAAATTCTCTTTGAGAAATTCCTCCACAATATTGTATGAGCCTATCAGCTAAAGTTGATTTGCCATGATCTATGTGTGCAATAATGGCAAAATTTCTTATATTAGAGATTTTCATTTAGATTATTTTTCTCTTAGAATTGCACCTGTATTTTTTATTACTTTAGAAATAATTTCTTTACAAATAGTTTCAATTTCTGAATCTTTTAAAGTTTTACTATCTGGTTGTAAAACAATAGAAATAGCTATAGATTTTTTTCCTTGCGGTATTCCCTCACCTTCATATAAATCAAAAATATTAATTTCATTTATCAAAGTATTTTCATTTTTATTGATTAAATCAATTATAGTTTGTGATTTGATCTTTTTATCAACAATAAATGCAAAATCTCTTTCAACTTTTTGAAAATTTTTATTTTTAAAAGTCTTTATACTTTCTTTTTTTTCATGAGGCAAAGTATTTAAATTTAATTCAAAAGCATATACAGGATAATTTATATCAAATTTTTTTGTTATATCAGGATGTATTTCTCCAAAAAAACCATCTTTAGAATCATTTAAAAAATTAATGGATCCTGATTTACCAGGATGATAGTAACTAGGTGCGCTGTTATTTAAAACATATGAATTTCGAGGTATTTTACAGCATTTAAGAATGCTTTCTAAATCTAATTTCACATCAAAAAAATCATACAATCTATCTTTTTTTAGCCAATGTTTTTTACTTCTACCACATCTAACTCCAGATAAAGATATTTGTTGGTTATTTTCAAATTTTTTATCAAAAACTGGTCCTAATTCATACAAACAAACTTTTTCTTCACCATTTGCAATATTCTTACATACAGCGTCTAAAAAATTAGGAATCATTGAACCTCTCATTGTATCTAAATCGTTGCTAATAGGATTTTCTATTTCTAAAACATTATTCATTCCAAAAACTTTTGATTTTTTGTTCGACATAAAAGACCAGGTTACTGTCTCTGTTAATCCTCTTTGAGCAAGACATCTTTTCATATTCAATTCCCTTGTTTGGCAAAGATTATCTACCTTATTTTGATTACTAATATATATAGAGTTAGATGGAATTTTTTCATAACCATATATTCGAATAATTTCTTCAACAATATCCTCTTGACTTTCTATATCATGTCTCCAGCTTGGTATTGAAAGCTCAAATTTTTTTCCCTTTTTTATAACTCCAAAACCAAGTTTTTTTAAAATATTATAAATATTTTTATCCGAAATTTTAATTCCTACAAAATTTTCAATTTTATTTGTATCAAAAATGATTTTCTCTTTATTTATTGGTATTTTTCCATCAAAAACAAAATCGCTAACTTCGCCACCACAAATCTCTAATATCAAATTTGTTGCTTCTTCGATTCCTTTAGAAACGCTTTGTGGATCAACCCCTCTTTCAAATCTATGTCTTGCGTCTGTTTCTATATTTAACAGTCTGCCTGTTTTTGCAACTGATATAGGATCAAAGTAAGCACATTCTAAAAATACATTATTAGTTTCTGACCCACACATTGATGAAATACCTCCAATAACTCCTGCTATACTTAATATATCTTTCCCATCTTTTATTACTAACATCTCTTTAGATAATTTGTAATCTTGCCCATCTAAAGCCTTAAAGCTTTCACCGCCTTTAGCTAAAGAAATCTCTAAATTTCCATTAATTTTATCAGCATCAAATACATGTAGTGGCCTATTACAATCAATAGTTAAATAATTAGTAATATCCACTAATGCCGAAATAGGTTTCAAACCAATTGCTTGTAATTGTTTTTTTAACCATTCAGGACTTTCGCAATTTTTTACATTTTTTATATAACATCCGTAAAATACTGGGCAAGCTAATTTAGCTTCTTTAAGAATTTGTATATTTATTTTACTTTTAAATTTACTTTTAATTTTAATTATCTTTTTTTCGATAAAATTTCCATCACCTCCAGCAGCTAAATCTCTTGCAATTCCATAAACTCCTAAACAATCAGATCTATTAGGAGTTATTTCAACATCAATGATTTTTTCGGAAGGATAAAGGCTTGATAATGAACTACCTACTTTTGCATTTTCTTCTAGTTGAATTATTCCATCACTATTATCCCCTAATCCAATTTCTTTTTCCGAACATAGCATTCCTTCGCTCAAAATATCTCGAATTTTTGATTTTTGTATTATAAATCCTTCTTCTAACATTTTTGTTCCTACTGGTGCTAAAACTACTTTCATATCTTTTTTTACATTTGGTGCACCACAAACAATGTCTAAATCATTCTTGCCATCATTAACCTTGCATAATTTTAATCTATCTGCATTGGGATGATCTTGAACTTCTTTAACTTCAGCAATTTTAAATTGTTTTAAAAAATTTTGATTATCAATTATTTCTGCAACCTCTATTCCTAGCATAGTTAATCGATCACAAATGTTATCAAGACTTTTTTTTGTTTTTAAATATTTCTGTAACCAAGAAAAAGTAAATTTCATTTTTTTATATTTTTTCTATATTTTCAAAAATTGTAAAACCAAAATTATTTAACCACTTTATATCCGAATCAAAAAAACTTCTTAAATCAGAAATTCCATATTTCAACATTGCCAATCTTTCAACACCAACTCCAAATGCAAACCCTTGGTATTTATTGCTATCTACTTTACAATATTTTAGAACTTTGCTATGAACCATGCCGCAACCCATAATTTCGAGCCAACTCCCTCCTTTTCCTATTCTTATTTCTTCTTTATTTTTAAAACATCCAATATCAATTTCTGCAGATGGCTCAGTAAATGGGAAAAAGCTAGGTCTAAATCTTATTGGTAGATCATTAATTTCAAAAAATTCTCTGCAAAAATCCATGATGCATCCTTTTAAATGAGTCATGTTTACATTTTTATCTAAATATAGGCCTTCAATTTGATGAAACATTGGGGTATGGGTCATATCCGAATCAGCTCTATAAGTTCTACCTGGTGCAATAATTTTTAAGGGTGGTTTTTTTTTTTCTAATGTTCTAATTTGTACAGGCGACGTGTGAGTTCTTAAAAGTTGTTTGGTATTATTTTTTAGATAAAAAGTATCGTGTAATTGACGAGCTGGATGTTCTGGCGGAATATTTAAAGCGGTAAAATTATGATAATCATCTTCAATATCAGGACCTAAGGCTGTTTCGAACCCCATTTTTTGCATAATTGCTGTAATTTCAGCTATTACTTGTGTAATAGGATTTAATCTACCTTCATCCGTTGGTCTTGTTGTTAAAGTAATATCTATTTCTTCGCTTTGTAATTTTTTTGAAATTTCACTTTGACTCAGATTTTCATTTTTTTCTTTAATTAATGAGTTAATTTTACTTTTTAGATCATTAATAATTCTTCCTTTTTCTTTTCTTTTCTTTTCATCCAATTCAGATAAAAGTTTTAAATGGTGGGTAATTAGACCTTTTTTTCCAAATACCTCAATCCTAACAGCATTTAATTCATCTAAATTGTTAGCATTATTTATCTTATCTTCTATTTGTTGTTCAAGATTTTTTAATTCTTCTGACATAAATTAAAAAAAACTCCTAAAAAATTTATATTAACAGTTTTATAAAAAGTTTTTTATTAATTTTTTTTATTTAGTTTGCCTGATTTTATCTATAATGAATTTAAATGTTGAAGGATTATTTTTTGCTAAATCAGCAAGAATTTTTCTGTCTATATTTATATTTGCTTTTTTTATACCATTCATAAATTCTGAATAACTCATTTTATATTCTCTGACTCCAGCATTTATTCTTTGAATCCATAATCCTCTAAAATTTCTTTTTTTGGTCCTTCTATCTCTATATGCATACTGCAAACCTTTTTCTACTTTTTCAACTGCTATCCTAAAAACATTTTTAGATCGACCTCTATAACCCTTTGCTTGCTTAATTATCTTTTTATGTTTTGCTCTTGCTGTTACCCCTCTTTTTACTCTTGCCATGATATAATTTAATTACCGTATGGTAAATAACTCCTAATAGTTTTAAAATCAGATTTTTTAAGAATTGTTGTTCCTCTAGCCTTACGTTTCATTGATGTAGATCGTTTTCTTAAATTGTGTTTTTTAAATGCAAAATTTCTTTTAAGTTTATTAGAACCTGTAAAAGTAAATCTTTTTTTTGCTGCACTTCTTGTTTTAAGTTTTGGCATAAATTAACCTTAAAAAACTAGAAATATACTCAGTATTTAGTGTGAAATCAATAAATTAATTGGAAGGATTTAGAATCATAACTAATTGTCTTCCTAACATCTTAGGTTCCTGTTCTATAGTAGAAATTTCTTTTATTTCATCTTTAATTCTTAAAAAAAGATTTTTGCCTAAATCCCTATTTCCATAAAATTCTCTTCCTTTCCATCTTAAAGTAACTTTGACTTTATCTCCTTTTTGAAGAAATTTTTGGATATGTTTCATTTTAATCTCATAATCATGATCGTCTATTCCAGGTCTAAAACGTACTTCTTTTGTAACTGAGATTTTTTGTTTTTTCTTTTTTTGACTTTCTTTTTTTTGTTGTTTATACCTGTATTTTCCTAGATCTAAAATTTTACAAATAGGAGGATTGGTATTTGGTGATATTTCAACTAGATCTAAACCAAGATCTTTTGCTTTTTTTATTCCATCGTTAACTGAAAATTCACCTAACATTTCACCTTCATGATCTATTAGTTTTATTTTTTCCGCTCTTATGTATTGATTAACTCTAGGTCCACGTGGCTTATAAAATCTCTTACGGTGTTGTTGTATTCTTATACCTCCTATTAATGTTTATAAAATAAATTATCGCTTAAATTTCAATTTATTCAAATTTTTTTTTTTAAATATTCTAAAAAATTATCTAGTTTTAAAAATTTTTGACTTTCTTTAGATAGTTCTCTTACAGTTACAGCTTTTTCTTTTTTTTCTTTTTCGCCTATAATTAATATTAATGGAATTTTTTTGTGACTATGTTCTCTAATTTTATAACTAATTTTTTCATTTCGTGAATCTAATTCAACTTTAAAACCTAGTTCTAAGATTTTTTTATAAATATTTGAACCAAAATTATTAAATTTTTCAGTAATAGGACATATAACTACTTGCCTAGGAGCTAACCAAAATGGGAATTTTCCATTGTAGTGTTCAATCAAAATTCCTAAAAATCTCTCTAAAGATCCAAATAATGCCCTATGAATTAAAACAGGTTTCTTTTTTTCCCCTTTTTCATTTATATAATTTGCATTTAATCTTTCAGGTAAATTAAAATCGACTTGAACTGTGCCGCATTGCCACTCTCTATTAATTGCATCCTTTAATACAAATTCTATTTTTGGGCCATAAAACGCTCCTTCTCCTTTATTTATTTCATAGTCAACACCTGACTTTTTAACAGCTTTCAGCAGAGCTTCTTCAGATTTATCCCATATTTTATCATCTCCAACTCTTTTTTTTGGTCTGTCGGCATAATTAATTTTAATTTTAGAAAATCCGAAATCTTTATAAATTTTTAAAATTAAATTTGTAACTTGAATACATTCGTTAGTTATTTGATCCTCAGTACAAAATATATGTGCATCATCTTGGGTAAAAGATCTAACTCTCATCATTCCATGAACAGCACCAGATGGTTCGTATCTATGAACTTTTCCGAATTCAGCTATTTTAATTGGTAAATCTTTATAACTTTTTATGCCTTGATTAAAAACTTGTATACATCCAGGACAGTTCATTGGTTTAAGCGCAAAAACTCTTTTATCTTCCGTATTAATAGTAAACATATTTTCTTTAAATTTTTCCCAATGACCAGATTTTTCCCACAAAGATCTATCTAACATATCTGGTGTATTAATTTCTTTATAACCAGCTTCAAATTGTTTTTTTCTTAAATAATTTTTTAATCTCATAAAAACATCCCAGCCTTTTTCATGCCAAAATATAGATCCGGGGCTTTCTTCTTGAAAATGAAATAAATCCATTTCACGTCCCAATTTTCTATGATCTCTTTTATCTGCTTCTTCTAAAGCTTTTAAATAATCATCTAAATCCTTTTTAGTTGTCCAGGCAGTTCCATAAATTCTTTGCAACATTTCATTATTTGAATCTCCTCTCCAATAAGCTCCTGCTAATTTAATTAATTTAAAAAATTTTCCTATCTTTCCTGTAGATGGTGAATGTGGTCCCTTGCATAAATCAAGAAACTTTCCTTGCTTATAAATAGAAATTTCATCTTTATTAGGAATTTCTTTAATAATTTGAGTTTTATAAATTTCCCCTTGATCTTCAAAATGTTTAATAGCTTTTTTTCTATCCCAAACCTCTTTTATAAATGGTTCGTTTTTATTTATTATTTCCAACATTTTTTTTTCTATTTTTATTAAATCTTCAGGAATAAAAGGATCTTTTTTTGAAAAATCATAATAAAAACCATTTTCTATTGGAGGTCCAATTGTAATTTGAACATCTGGAAATAAAATTTTTACTGCCTCAGCCATTACATGAGCAGCATCATGTCTTAAAATTTCAATCCCCAAATCACTTTCATTTGTTATTATTTCTACATCGCAATTTTTATTTATTTCATAATTTAAATCTTTTAATTGTCCATTAATAGATAAAGCAATTGCAGATTTAGATAGGCTTTTACTTATACTTTTTGCAAGTTCATAACCTTTAATTGAATTAGGAAAATTCTTTTTTGAACCATCGGGAAGTTTTATTGAAACCATAATATTTAATTATAGCAAATTACAATTCGTATCTAAAGTCATTACGTAAACTATGTAAAACCTCTTCTACGGTTAAGTTTCTTAAATCTTTTTTTTGTATTATCTTTACTAATTTCTTTTTACTAACAGATCTGGGTGCACATCTTATAGGATTAGAATCATTAGAAAATAAAACCATAACTTGGCAACCACTTAATGAAAATATATGCATTGGCCCAGTATCATTTCCTATAGCAAATTGAGCATCTCTAGCCAAACAACAAAGATCTTGTATTGTGGTTTTGTTAGCTAAGTTTATACATCCATTTGAGTTCATATAAATAAAATTAGCTAATTCTAAATCTTCATAATTACCTAAAATTACTGGGGTTACTTTTCTTTTAATAAATTTTTTTGCTATTTCCACATAATTTTTTTCTGGCCATCTTTTTCTTGGTCTATGTAAAGATGCGCCTGGTGAAATTAATATGTAAGGTTTTTTTATTTTAAAATTATTTGAATATTTTACCCATGATAAATCGCTTAGTTTTATATTTTTAATCCCCATTTCAGCTAATTGGAATTTATGTCTTTCTATTGTGTGTATTTTATTTCTATCTGGATTTTTATCTGGATGTGAACACCCCAATGCTGTTCCAGACCATTCTATTTTTTTTAATCTAAATAAATTATAATAAGAGGAACTTCTCTGAGATGTTTGAAGATCATAAACTCTTACAAAATTCTTTTCTTTTAATAGTTTTGATAATTTATATATTTTTTTTAAATTCCAAAAAGAATTTCTATCATCAATTAATACTTCATCAAAAATATTACTTTCTTCTGCAAATTTTTTGAAGGGACTTGTTGTTAATAAATATACATTGTCATTTAAATGATAATTTCGAATAGCTTTAAAAGGCCCAAAAGATAAAATGAAATCACCTAAAGCTCCGTGTTTAATTATTAGAATATTCTTTTTTTTCAATTTCATTTTTAAACCTAATTAATTAAAGAATTGTATAATCTAAAATTTAATTCGCACATATTATTAAGATTGTATTTTTCTTTTACTAATTTACTTGCATTTTTAATAATTTTTTTCTTTTCTTGTTTAGATAAAAGAAGTAGGTGCTTTAATTTTTCTGCTAAATCATTTTCATCTTTTGGTCTAAAAAGAAATCCATTGTAATTGTGTTTAATTAATTCTAAAGAACCACCATGCGCGCTTGCTAATATAGGTCTTTCCATAGATTGAGCTTCTATAACAATTCTTCCAAAACCTTCGGGCTTATCAGCGGGTGAAACTACTATATCAGATATTTTATATGCTGCAGGCATATCCAAACATGGGCCGGGAAATTTTATATAATTTTGAAGTTCATTTTCTTCTATAATAGAGTTTATTTCATTTTCATAATTTGAATTTTTTTTCGTTGTACCAGTCATCACACAAATAAAATTATTTTTAAAGTCCTTTTTTAAAATTGCAATTGCTTTTAAAAGCGTTTTGTGTCCTTTAAAAGGAGCTATTCTTGATGGAAAAAATATAATAGGAATGCCATCGGGTAATGACCATTGATTAGAAAGAGAAATCAGTCTATTAGAATCTACATTCTTTTGTGAAAAAAATTTTGGATCCACACCTCTAGGAATTACAACAATATTTTCTCTTCCTTTTTTTGTAAATTTATAGTTTTTAATTAAATAAGCTTTTATATATTTTGAGATTGCAATAATTCTATATCCTTTAGTCATAACAGAATTATAAATTTTCTTAAATATGTTTTGGATACTGTATGCTCCATGAACAGTAGAAATAATTTTTTTACCTTTAAACATTGAACAGGCAAAATAAGCACTCCATCCTGGCGCTCTACTTCTTATATGTACAATTTTTATTTTGTATTTATTTATAATCCAACCTAATGAAAAAATATTGTAAAGAATTACCAAAGGATTCTTTGAATTTAATGGTAATTTAATATGTTTTATACTTCTTATTTTTAATTTTTCAACTAAAGACCCGCCATGAGAAGCGACAAAAACTTTCCATCCTTTTTTCTTCATAAAACTAGAAATTTCTAAAGCTCCAATTTCTGCACCGCCCATATCCATTTCTGGTATTACCTGAAGAATTATTTTTTTATTTTCAATATTTGTCATTTTTAATTTTTTAATAAAAAGATATTTTATTGATTTATAATATATTGTATGGGATTAATAATTAAATTATTATTTTAGAGGATTTAAAAATTAAATCAGAATTAAGAGAATTTATCACATTTACTCGTAATCTTAGTAAAAAAAAAAATATATCTCATGGGCCTGGTGGTAATACATCAATAAAACTTGGAAATTCTATTCATATAAAAGCATCTGGAACATGGTTAAAAGACTCTCTAAAAAAGAATTCTTTTTTAAAAATTAATTTAAATTCAATTCAAAATAATCTAAAAAATGAAAAAAGATGGAAATTCGATAGATCAAAAAAACATCCATCAATTGAAACAACTATGCATGCATTAATTGAAAAAAAATATGTTGTTCATTTACATACTATATCTGTTTTATCTTTTGCTGTTTTAAAAGAAGGCAAAAGACTTTTGAAAAATAAATTGAAAGATGTTAACTGGAAATGGATTAAATATAAAAAACCAGGAATTGATCTAGCACTAGAAATCAAAAAAGAAATGTTAAATAAAATTAATATTTATATTCTTCAAAATCATGGTTTAATCATAGCTTCAAATAATCTAAATAAAGTTAATTTTTATTTAAAAATTATTGAACAAAAGTTAAAAAAAAAGAAAAGTTTAAATTTAAAAAAACCAAAAAAAATCATTTCAATAAAAAATTATAAAAAACCAAAAAATAAAATTGTTCAAATTTTTGCATATAAAGAAAAGTTTTTTCATATTTTAAAAAAAAATAAATCTTTATATCCAGATCATACTGTTTTTCTAAATAATAAAATATTAGTTTGTAATAAATTAATTAAAAATTTTAAATATGAAGATAGTGAAAAAAAAATATTGATAATAAAAAAAGTAGGAGTTTTTGTAAAAAATAATATAACAAAAGCCGAATATGATATGTTAATTTGCTTAGCTGAACTTTTAAAAACTATTCCTAACAATTCAATGCTATCATATCTAAATAAAAAAGAAAAAGATGAACTCGTTAATTGGGATAAGGAATTAATTAGACAAAAATTTAACAAGGTATAAATGCAAATAGTAATTCCAATGGTAGGTGATAGTAATCGCTTTAAAAAATCTGGTTATAAAGTGCCGAAATTCTTACTTAAAATAAATAATAGATATATAATCGAGCATGTAATAAATCTATTTCCAGGAGAAAAAAATTTTTTATTTATATGTAATAAAAAACATTTATCTAGCAAACAATTTAATTTAACCAGAATTTTAAAAAAAATATGTCCAAGTGGAAAAATAGTTGGAATAAAACCTCATGAATTTGGTCCCGGATATAGTATTTTAGAAGCAATTGATAAAATTAATGATAAAGAACCTATTATTATTAATTATTGTGACTTTAATTGTTTTTGGAGTTATAAAAATTTTAAAAAAATTGTTAGAAAAAAAAATTATGATGGATGCGTTGTTGTATATAAAGACTTTCATCCTAGTACAATCAAAAATAATTACTATGCCTACATTAAAGAAATAAAACAAAAAGTTGTATCTATACAAGAAAAAAGACCTTTTACTAAAG
>CEUZ01291709.1_pt1 | contig 10676 bp, 8 predicted proteins | sample 361511 | NCBI WGS metagenome assembly CEUZ01 (sample SAMEA2622822, study PRJEB7988) | marine metagenome | biome: marine biome (ENVO:00000447); feature: surface water layer (ENVO:00002042); material: "saline water (ENVO:00002010), including plankton (ENVO:xxxxxxxx)" | depth 5 m
ATGGTAGCGGAGGGCAGATTTGAACTGCCGACACATGGATTATGATTTACACTAAAATCACTTAGAACCCGTCCCGTTATGTTTGAAGCTATTGGATCTAAGGCTTGGCCATATTGGGTCTCAGGCTCTGGATCTGTAAGAATTGATTTAAAGCTCTTCAAATCAATTAACCGCCGCTGTTACCCCAAGCGTTACCCCACTAATCTGAGAAAACTATTTTCAACTGAGGAAACTTACGCTCTATAATTTTTTTAAACTTCTCAGCGCTTTGCCTTCCCCAGTTCCGCGCGACATAATATTCGTTTCCTTTGTAAATGAGTTCTGGATCCTGATTAACACGATACTTTCTATATTTTTTCTCTGTTTCAGTCACCTCATCCTCTCGCTTCAACAGGTCAAAGCTACATGTCCGGTTACTTCTAAGGAATTCAAACACACCAACATCCAACAAGGCATTTTTTTCAATCGTTTTAACTACATTCAAACCGATGTCTGCTTTTTTAAATTGCAAAAACTCTTCGACACCATCGTAAATGATGTCAACTCTACTGGTATCCTTTGTCGTTTTTGAAATATCATCTACCGACTTACGTATTTTTTTGCGCTCTTCTTCTGGACGCTCTGGATCTGTTGCTATTGCCTCAAGCGCTGCAAACAATAATCTTTGATGGTTCTTCCAGAATTTACTCAAAAGCTCACGCTCTACTTCTCCAATAGCCATAACAATTTCCTTACTTACATCTTCTCCTGATATATTGGGTTGACTGAGTGCTAGCAAATAGTCTTGCACCACTTTATTGACATCAGACGACACAGAACGTCGTAACAACGGCTCTAAAAGATAGTCAACAATGCTCTGATAATTGATTTGAATAAAATTTTTATTTTTACATTGTGGCTCATCTAATGCTTGCAACTCGATTGATGAGATCGGTGTTAAAAATATGAAGATATTACAGTCGTCAGGGTGCTCTTTTTGAAAGTATGAATAATACCTTTCAGTTTGATCACCCGTTTCAGCACTCGTCACCTTGTTTTCAATAATCAAGTTAGCTTTTGCTAAGACACCACCCCTCAAATACTTAAACTTAATCCATAAATCCACTCGTCCAGATTTTTGAATAGACACTTCGGTTGCAACATCAAACGACTCAATTTGCAAATCATCCGAGATAACATTATCAAAAATATATTGTTGTTTTTCATCGCGTATTTTAGATGGATGAATTGATAATATCTCTATAAATTTGAGCAAATTATAAGTAGCTAATTCTCCATGATCTTCTTTACTAAACAACCAAGCGATAAAATTACTATGAGCAATTTCTTTGCGACTAAAACCCATTATTTCTGGCATGGATCTTGATTTATAGCGTGCTTCTAATTTCTGAGTAACAGGGTCGTTTTTAAAACGAATAATTTCATGCCTTATTTCTTCTAATTTTAAATCGTTTTCATGGCGCATAAGAGAACTAGTTTTAAAACCTTTTTACAACACAGAGCATCATCATCTATTAGAACCCGCTTGTTTGCAAGAAATTCTGTTCGATAAACTAAAACGCTGATTTAGAGCGTTTCACCTTTCAATAAAAACATCGCGATCATATTCCTCCAGTATTAAATGGCTTCTACTATGATTAAACGAGCGTTTACTCTTCCATTCCCATCTAAATCGAATTACTCTAGTGATGAAGCTGATACGCAACAGCTTCCGAGCTTTACAACTCGTCAGAATGGTTCGTGCTACCAGAAAGCATGTCCTTGACCTATGGTCGAGGAGCCTGTGCTATACAACAGGCTTCACGGCTAAAAACACAGGGATTGTTTCTGACAATTTGTAAACTCCTCGACTGCCAGTCAAGTCATAAGCGGGGGCGCACCGCGTAGGAGTTTCACTATTCAAGCACCAGACATACAATTTTCCGAATGGTATTCATGGGATGATGTAAAAAGCATTCCGAATGGTGAACGCAGAGGACTTTATATCATTGCTCGATTTGATCAGAAGCCTGTGGGCGCCGCCAATCCGAATGTAAAAGAAATTCTCTATATCGGCGAGACACACGGAAAATCACAGAGTATCCATAAACGTCTTACAACGTTTTTTAAAGCTGCCCGCGTTGGAAATAAAATCTACAAACACAGTGGTGGCAACCGTTTTAACCGAGAGTTATCTGGTAACCTTAACAATATTTATGCGGCTAGTTTCGCACCTTTAATTGAAGATGAGCGCTATTTAAATCCGTTTATATTTTACGCCGAGCGTAAATTGATCTTGGAATATGTTGTTAATCATAGCAAGCTGCCTCTGTGCAATTGCTATTAAAAATACATAATTACTATCGTCACCCTATCTAGGTTCAGTTTTTTTCTTACCTTTTAATTGAAAGAAAATTCTTGTAAGTTTGGATAAATTAAAACAAGGATATTCAAATATGAATTTTAATTCGTGCTTAAAAGACAAAAAAATCAAAGGATTAAATTTTAGTATAGACTTGTCCATTAGAGAATATTGGGACTTAGCAGAACAAATTATCGATACAAATAAATTTCAGCGAAAAAAAGTTTCAAGCTCTAACAAACCATATGCTCTTCTTAAAAAGGATTTATTTGAGGGATGCATAATGCCTCCTATCATACTTTCCACAACTGATAAATTTAGCTCGAAGTACAAAGACAAAATTTCGAATGCTCTTAATTCAAGCAACATCCAAGAACACAAGCAAGCTTTACAAAATTTGATTGAGGAAGCCTTTAAAGAAAAAGAGCTAATTATATTAGATGGATTGCAAAGAACATATACTATTTCTCAATGCTTAAAAGACAGCTTAGGTGGGACAGAAGAATTTCAAAATCACCCTATTCGCGCTGAAGTCTACGTTGGTCTATCAAAGATGGGGATCTTATATCGCATGATGACTCTCAATATTGGACAGACGCCTATGAGTTTTCGGCATCAAGTTGAAGCACTGTACCACGATTATACAGATAGAAACATCCAAGAATACGGAATAAAACTGGTAACAGAAACAGATCAAAGCCGCATCAACCATATTGGGGATTACAAGTACCATGAAGCCATAGATATGTTTCACGCATACACCACTGGACAGCCTCAATCCGTGGATCGTAAAACGGTACTAGATGAAATGAGAAAAATAGAATTTTTAGAGCATTACAAGCCTGAGGAAGATGAGAGTGAGGATTTATTAAGTGTGTTACAATCATATAATAGTCTTGTGCAGCTAATTGAAGACAAAAGTCAACAATGGCAACTCACAGAGGAAATCAAGGAACAATATGATATTGAGAGACCCTTTGGTGACAATATTTTCAAGATTTTTTCTAAAGTACAGCCTATGACTGGCTTTGGTGCCGAATGCCACAGATTATTGCAACAAGGAAAGTTTACAAGCCTAGATACTCTATCTAAAGAGTTAAAAAAGTGTGACTTTAAGAACGATATAGACGACGGCATGTCTTCAATTATAATTGCCTTGGAAGATATTCAAAAAAGAGCTACTAAGATTGGAGATGCGCAACGTCGCTATTTTCAAATGAGTTTCCGCCACTTACTGAATAAAGATTCAGATGCGTATTTAGATTTACACTCTTGCTGGAAGGCTGGTAAAGAAACTTACGATAGCTTATTTGGGATTTAAATGTCCGACTGTAGTGCATTTTTGAGATCGTACGTAAACGAAACTGAAGGTATAACAGGAAACATTACCTTTGATAATAGTACCGCTAATTTCAATCTCAGCAATGGTCTATGTTTTCAAGTTTTAGGCTGGTTTGGTAACAGCCCCCCTCAAAAACACAAGCTATTTTACTATGAAGTTTTAAAAACGCCTTACAAAGGGGCAAATCAAATTACTACCGTGAAGAAGCATGGAGGAGGAACTTGTGGGTACATATTTCCCATTTCTTCTATTTCTGATTCTTCCCTTTACCCTCGTGATTCAAAATGGATTAATATCTTCGCTGCACAAGCAGCACATGCAATTACCACAGGGGTAATAAGTAGCCATAAACTTTCATACAAACTAAGTGTTGACACTTGTGTAAAAGAAACACCACTTCTCTCAGATTTTTTTCCAGAAAACACCGCTTTTTTAGTAGTCAGTCGAGAGCAAATGTCTACATTCAATATAACAGAAGAAGAAATCCTTATAAATTTAAGTCAAGAAGGCTTCCATAAGCTGGTAGAAGAAGAAAACGTAGATTTAAATGACTTCAGTAAAGCCATTTCTATTAAAAACGCATCTAAAGACCTGACAGCAAACTTAGATTACGTACTAAGGCAGCTTCATATGACAAACTCAGATAACAATCCTAGATCAAAATTTTTATTTCTATATCAAATTATAGAAGTCTTGATAAATAAAATTTTTGAGCATGAGATCACAAATCTTAATTATAAAGATTTTACGGATGTATGGGAATTTAAAGATAAAATTAATTCAATTACAACAGAGAAGTACCGCATTAATCGCATACAAGAACACTATCTAAGTGGAGCAGTTCCTGGAGATGATTTTGATCTCATCTCAAGCATCTGCAGCAATATGTCATTTATTGACACCAAAACAGAGGGCCATTGGTCCCATAAGCTATACAAAGTAAGAAATATTATTGTCCACAATCAAAGTAAACTAGATAATAATGATCTAGAAGAGCTTATTATGCTAAACGCGCTTTTATTGAAAGTTTGTATAAGCATGATATGTCACTTTAAAGCTTAGTTACCCCAATGATACCCCAAGCAAAATGTTACTCTTCACGCAGAGAAGAAACAAAGACATAAAACACTGATATATAAGGAAGAAAAATGGTAGCGGAGGGCAGATTTGAACTGCCGACACATGGATTATGATTCCACTGCTCTAACCCCTGAGCTACACCGCCATAATTTTGTGATAATCTCTATATCAAACCGATTTTATGGTGTAAAGTTTTTTCAATCAAAAAAATGCATAAAGGGTAATACGGGATGAGCTTTGTCACGCTTTTAGACTATATCGGGATTATTGTCTTTGTGATTACGGGCGCTTTGGTGGCGGCGCGCAATGAAAATGATATTATTAGCTTCGTCATTTTAGGCGCGGTTACAGGCATTGGCGGCGGAACGCTGCGTGATATGATGCTGGGGCAGACGCCTGTTTTTTGGATTCGCGAGCCCATTTACATTTATATCTGCCTTGCGACGTCGGTTATGACCTTTTTCACCGCGCATTTTATATCACGTTATCAGAAATATATCTTATGGGCAGATGCCCTTGGGATGGCTTTGTTCAGTGTGGTTGGCGCGCAAATTGCCCTTGGCGCGGGCGCGCCCGAGGCTGTTGCCGTTTTGATGGGCGTGATTACTGCGATTTTTGGCGGTATTATCCGCGACACGCTCAGCAGCAATGAAAGCCTGATTATGCGCAAGGAAATCTACGCAACCGCAAGCTTTGCAGGGGCACTGACCTATGTTGCGTTAGAGCATTTTCAGATTTTACCGACTGGCATTACACTATGGATTGGAGTTGCGGTGACATTCTCGTTACGCGGCGCGGCGATCATTTACAATTTACGCTTGCCGGGCTATCGCTGGGTTCGCACGCCGTAAGCATACTATACGCATACCTCTGACAAAAAGGACATCTGCTATGACACTTCCCCTTTATACACCTTCCGTTGCCGTAATTACCGGCGCGACATCTGGTTTTGGCCGTGAAACGGCGCTGCGCCTTGCAAAGCTTGGCACGAAACTGATCTTAACTGGCCGCCGAACAGAGCGCCTGCAAGACCTGCAAAATCAAATTGATACGCCCGTTCATATTCTTACGCAGGATTTATGCGACACCGCGCAGGTTGCAAGCGATTTTGCAAATCTGCCTGATGCCTTTCAGGATGTGGATTTGGTAATTAATAATGCGGGACTTGCGCTTGGCGTTAACGCGCTGCAAGACAAGGATGTCGCCGACAGTTTAACAATGGTCGACACCAACATCAAAGGGCTGCTTGCCGTGACGCACGCTCTATTGCCCGGCATGGTTGCCCGCAAAAAAGGCCACATCATTAATGTCGGATCAACCGCAGGCACGTTTTCCTACACTGGCGGGAACACATATTGCGGCACAAAGGCCTTTGTAAACCATTTCTCTGGCACATTACGCGCCGACCTAAAAGGTAAGAATGTCCGTGTGAGCTGCATCGAGCCGGGCAATATCGAAACCGAATTTTCTGATGTGCGCTTTAAAGGCGACAAAGACAAGGCCGACACTGTTTATGCGGGATATCGCAAAATGGTGGGCTCAGAGATTGCCGATATGATTGTATGGCTCGCCACGCAGCCCGAGCATATCAACGTCACGCACCTTGAGGTCATGCCAACAGACCAAGCACCTAATGGTTTAAACTGCACAGGTATTGATACGTAAGAACGGCTTGTTTAGGCGGCAGAGGCTTCGTCGTCTGCACGGTCCGTGCCAGTAATCCATCCACCACCTAAAACGCGGCTGCCATCGTAAAACACGGCGGCCTGACCAGGGGAAATGCCGTATTGTGCCTCGGGCAAGTGAACGCGCATCGCATCGCCATCTTGATGCAGGCGCGCAGGCGTTGGTGTCATCACAGAGCGGAATTTCAACATAATAGGCAAGCCTTCCTGAGGCACATCCGCGCCCAGCCAATTACATTCGCTCACATGAATGATGTTGCGGGCAAGGGATTCTTTGGGGCCGACGATCACCTGATTATCGGCTGCGTTCAGGCGTATCACGTATAAAGGTTCGTTATTTTCACTCACTCCGCCACCGATACCAAGGCCTTTGCGCTGACCGATTGTGTAATGAATAATGCCGTTATGCTGCCCCACGATACGGCCATCCACATGAACGATATCACCCTTGTTTTCGGCCTGAGGACGGATTTTCTTAACGATTTTCGCGTAATTACCATCAGGGACAAAGCAAATATCTTGGCTGTCAGGCTTTTCCGCCGTCAACAGGCCTAGGCGCTGCGCCTCAAGTCGGGTTTTATCCTTGCTCCACCCACCTAAGGGGAAGCGCAGAAAGTCCAGCTGTTCTTGCGTGGTCGCAAACAAGAAATAGCTTTGATCTTTGCCATGGTCGATTGCGCGCTGAAGGTAGGCTTTACCATGATCATCGATGCCGCGCTGAATATAGTGGCCTGTTGCCATACAATCGGCGCCTAAATCGTGCGCGACCTCAAGCAAGTCACGAAACTTCACCGTCTGGTTACAGCGCACGCACGGGATCGGCGTTTCACCGCGCAGATAGCTATCGGCGAAATCTTCAATCACGGAATCGCGGAAGTTGCTTTCATAGTCCAGCACATAATGCGGGAAGCCCTGATCCTCGGCAACGCGGCGCGCATCATGGATATCTTGCCCCGCGCAGCAGGTTTTCCCCTGCGCCGTAGCCGCGCCATGATCATAGAGCTGAAGCGTAACGCCCACCACGTCATAGCCTTCCTCGTGCAGCAATGATGCCACGACAGAGCTATCCACGCCGCCGGACATTGCCACAACGACGCGCGTATCTTTTGGATCTTTGTTAAAACCTAGGCTGTTCATGGGCGCATATATAGGGTTTTTGCGCAACAAATGCAAACTTTGTTGTAACGCTTTGTTACGTTTTGTGAATTGTCATGGCGCGTTTGAGCATAAATAATGCTATGACTCGCGTAACGTAAGGGAAAAAGGATAGGATTTATATGTGCGGCATTATTGGCATTATCGGTGAAAACGAAGTCTCCCCATTGTTGGTTGAAGGCTTGCGCCGCTTAGAATATCGCGGTTACGACAGCGCCGGCATTGCCGCCTTACAAAGTGATGGCACACTGTCCCGTCGCCGCTCAGAAGGTAAATTGCAACAGCTTGCCGATCGTTTGGATAGCGAACCGTTGGCAGGCACAATTGGCATTGGTCACACACGTTGGGCGACGCATGGCCTGCCTGTTGAGAAAAACGCACACCCGCATATGAACGATACTGTTGCCGTTGTGCATAACGGTATTATCGAGAATTACGCCAGCCTAAAAGCCGAGCTTGAGCAGCATCAATTCCGCTTTGAAACCGATACCGACACCGAGGTTATCGTGCATCTGATCGCCCATGAAATGAAACAGGGCAAATCACCACGCGCAGCGGCGAATGCGGCGTTTGACCGCCTAGAAGGCGCATACGCGGTTGTTGCCATTTTTGCAGGCGAGGATAATTTACTGATTGGTACGCGCTGCGGCACGCCGCTGGCCGTCGGATATGGCGAGGGCGAGATGTATGTGGCCTCTGATTCCTATGCGCTGGCGCCGCTGACAAAGAAGATTAGCTTCCTTGAGGATGGCGACCGCATCGCCGTAACACGTGATGGCGCGGAAATTTACGTGAATGATAACACCCCTGTCGAGCGCCCAGTGCGCATCACCGCACAAAGCGGCGCAGTCAGCGGCAAGGGCGAGTACAAGCATTTCATGCTCAAAGAAATTTATGAGCAACCTTCTGTGATTGGCGATACGCTCAATTCCTATGTGAACCCGTCGACAGGCCATATCGCAGTGCCTGATGCCATTGTCGCAGCCTTAACCAAAGCGCCGCGCGTCACATTGATTGCGTGTGGCACAGCCTTTTACGCCTGCATGGTGGCCAAATACTGGCTGGAGCGCATTGCCCGCATCCCGTGTGAAATCGATATCGCCAGCGAGTTTCGCTATCGCGAGGCGCCCATGCCAAAAGACGGCGTCGCCATTTTTGTATCGCAGTCTGGTGAAACGCTCGACACGCTAGAGGCGCTGCGCTATTGCAAGCGTCAGGGACAAACAATTATCTCGATCGTTAATACAATCGAAAGTACGATTGAACGCGAAAGTGACATTGTCTTGCATACACTGGCTGGCCCAGAAATTGCGGTTGCCTCAACCAAGGCCACAACCACGCAAATGACAACGCTGGCCTGCGTTGTCCTTGCCACCGCGCGGGAGCTTAAAACCATCACGCAAGAGCAAGAACAAGATTACGCAGAATCCTTGCGCCAGTTGCCGAAGATTGCCGCGACGATCTTACACCATGATGAGGCCATTCAAGCCATCGCCAAGGAAATTTGCGATGCGCGCGATATGTTCTATCTGGGGCGAGGCAGCTTATATCCGATCGCACTGGAAGGTGCGCTGAAACTGAAAGAAATTTCCTATATTCATGCCGAGGGTTATGCCTCTGGCGAGCTAAAGCACGGTCCCATTGCGCTGGTTGATGAAAACGTCCCTATTGTGGCGCTTGCCCCCAGTAACGACCCGTTATTCGAAAAGAACGTCAGTAACATCCAAGAAACTGTGGCGCGCGGCGGTAAGATCTTCCTGATCTCTGACGAGGCGGGCGCGAAGACACTGAAAGATCATGTGACATGGTCGATCGAAATGGGCGAGGTTCGCCCCTTCATCGCCCCCATCTTGTACACGATCCCTGTGCAGTTATTGTCGTACCACGTGGCTGTCCTTAAAGGCACAGACGTTGACCAACCCCGCAATCTGGCCAAATCCGTAACGGTGGAGTAATCACGCCGCGCGGCTACTCCGCATTTACGGCGACATCATGCCAATTTTTGGTAATGTGTGCGAGGCTCAGCGGTGTGGTCATATCATACAGATCCTGCGGTTTATTCACGAATTGATCACGGTTACGGCCAAAGGGCTGAACGCTGAGACGTGCGCTGGCATAATCAGGAATTCCCTTCACCCCGCCCAAAGGCAAAGTCAAACGCACGCCGTGATCGGGCGTTGTTTCGCCGCCAAATAGATCCATATCGCCCACATCACTGATCGTGATAAAGCCTTCGAGGGTTGCGCCATTATCAAAGCGCTTGATCAATCCGGCCTGCGACCCCCACAAAGTATCAAGGTTAGAGCCAAAGGATGTTTTAATCGTCATATCACTGCGCGGCAGATCATAATATGTGCTTAAACGGCCGCTGAGCGTTGCACCGCGATGCACGTCTAGATTCAGATCGCTTTGTGAATCGCGCTTATACGTCATGAACCCCTCTGCGCCGACGGCGAGGCGCTCCCCAAAGGGACGATGCAAGATTTGCAAACCTGCGCCTGCGAACATTTCCTCAAGATAACCTGCGGTTGCCAGAACATGAACATCGTTTTGAAAGCTATGCCCGTATGATGCATACAGATTATCCAGCGCCAGCAAAGCGCCCGTATAATTATAGACATCCCCGCGCACATAATAAGGCGGCGGCGCGCTATGCTTTTCCAGTTCATGCAGATTATCGCTAAGATTCAGGCGCAGGCCACCGCCCACATCCATGAACAGCATCTTAAACGGCGCGCGCATTTGCGCCAAAACGGATGTGCGTTGCAAGGCGATGTATTCATCCTCGGCCAAGGATATTTGACTATCTAAAATGAGGCTAAGCGGCGCGGTTTTCCCCCTGCCCCGATCATGGTTTGGATAACGATTTGCCAGCGCGTTGATGCTGACATTACGCCATGCTTCGGCACTGCTCCCCCCGCCGTTTTGCGCGCGCGTCATATCGCCATTGACGATCGTCATTTCGGGGCCGCGCAGACCTAAATTCGCGGGAAGGAAACGCGTTATGGGTTGCTGCTTTTGTTTATCGATATGCGCCGCGGCCGCGCCAATTTGCGCCGGCAGGCTGTAATGG
>CEUZ01035753.1_pt1 | contig 10675 bp, 7 predicted proteins | sample 361511 | NCBI WGS metagenome assembly CEUZ01 (sample SAMEA2622822, study PRJEB7988) | marine metagenome | biome: marine biome (ENVO:00000447); feature: surface water layer (ENVO:00002042); material: "saline water (ENVO:00002010), including plankton (ENVO:xxxxxxxx)" | depth 5 m
CCGGGGCGCGCGGTTTAGGAAACCGCTGCTCTGTCCGCCTGAGCTACAGGGGCATAATTTCATTATCGTAGACTAGGTGATGTAATTGCAATGATAGTTAAAATAGACCACTGGCGCAATGCTTGTTTGGTTATACTTTAGTGGCATCTTAGGCTTCAGTGATTTCAAAAAAGTCCTCCCAAGATTCCCTGGTCAATTCCATTAATAGAAAGTTATAGCCACGCCTTGTGACCTCTCTTACAGCATAAAAGCCAGATTTCGCAAAAGACTTTTGTGCCCTTATATTCCATATTAGTGTATGCAAATAGACTCTGTTTATTCTTGTTGTGCTGAATATGTGTTGCACAAGTGTATTTACCACATCTGTACCAAATCCGTGGTTCCAGTATTCCTTATCTCCTATCATTATTCCCAACTCAGTCTGTTGACGCATAAGATCTATATCATAGTACATGCAGTTTCCAATAGTTTTGTTATCATATGTTTCTACAGCAAATCTCTTTGACCAGGATACAGGATAGCTAAGTTCGTCCTCATATACTCTTAGATATTGGCTATATGACATTCTTATAGGCACAGTGGCGTCCAGATCGGACAACTCTTCATCTAATCTCCATGAATAATCTAATGGAGCGTCTTCCAATCGTTTTTCCCGGAGAAAGATGGTTTGTCCCTTTATAACTATCTTATTGGTCATGGCTAGTCGTCTCTTATGATCCTAATTGATTTTTCGACTATAGATTTTTCTGCTTCGTGGGTTAATTTCGTCAATGAAGTTATGGCATCTATCCATTCTACTACGTCGAATTCGGAGTCATGATTTTCTATTGATCCACCTACAGTGGTCATTAGATAGAAATATACTGTTTTATAGCATCTTACTTGATCAGCGTTACGCAGGAACCAGTAGTTGACGGAGTCAATTCTCTTGGACAGACTCACTTCTAATCCAGTTTCCTCTAGTACTTCTCGGAGTGCGGTGTTAGGGATAGACTCACCAGCTTCTGGAGTACCCTTTGGTAATGCCCACAACCATCCACCTGCTTGATGCCTGCCACATATTAATATCTCCGGCGTATTCTCTTGAAGTCTATATACCACACCACCAGCAGATATGGGGAATGCAAGTTTTGCTTTGTCAGTCACTTATATAATGGACCTTTTCGTTATTTGATTTGATTGTATTTCGCTCACAAATTTGAAGTCAAGAGGATATGTTCATGGATCCTCATTTTTGCTTATGTTTGAAAGTTTTTGTATCACAAACAACAGGGCCCCAAACACTACTATACTTGCATAGCTTATTGAGCGGTCCAATAGAGCTATAGATAGAGCTTCTGTCGCAGGTATACTCAACGTTAGAAGTCCTATTATGCCTGGTTCAACTATTCCTACTCCGCCGGGAGTTAAAGGTATTGTGGTCAATATGGCATTTGCGAGGGTTACAAATACTATCAATGGCAATACTATGTTGGTGTCTCCAAGGGCTTGGATTACGAAATATAATCTGCCAATTTCAGTTAGCCAAGATATAAAACTTAACGTTAATAGAGTTGGTATTCTATCTAGGCTATCTATAGTGCCCGCATGAAATCTTAGATAAGGCAAAGCTAAAGCATTTGGTAGAAGATTTGCTATTTTAACCCCAAATTGTTTCAATCCAATAAAAGATAAACTAGCAATTAATGCTAAAAGTGCTGACATGCCGATAAATAAAATGAGTAAATCCGTGTCGGCACCTTTATATAATGTTATAGATGCTATTATCAAGAGTATAAATACCATTGCAATATCCAGAATACGTTCTGAAACTACGGTGCCTATTGTCTTTGGGAAACTATAGCCATAGTCTGCTGTTAGCGAATATGCTCTATATGCGTCACCTAATCTGAACCATGTTATGGCATTAGCAAACCAACCTATGAATACATACCTGGCACATTTGAGCGGAGAGGGCAGGGGTTTCGAAGACGGATCGACTATATCTGCATTCGAGAGCATAATACGCCATCTAATCCCACGAATATAGAATCCAAAGTAATATGATCCGAAAGCCACACCATATAGAGCAACATTACATTCGGCCAAGGTCTCGAACGTGCTATACCAATCTATATCAAAGCGAGTAACCAACACTATGAGAAGTGATATGGCGATCATAATGGAAAACAGGCTGCTCTTCGATAAGAAACGTGAGCTTAGAGATAGGTTGTTGATGTTAGCGCCTTTCGATTATCATTGGTTAAGCCAGAGGGTTTTTTCGGGGAACTCCTGACCGTCTAGGGTAGATTTTAGGTGATTTTCTTACTTTTTTGTATAAAACTAAAGTAGATGGATCTAGGATATCTTTGATGTATACCTCTTGCACACTGTTAAGTTCACCACCCAGTAGATCAGAAGCCTTGTTAGCCTGCATAATTTCGGACTCGATTCTTGTGGATTTATGGGCTATAAATAATCCTCCGACTCTCACAAGTGGTAGGGCCAATTCTAGTAAGGTGTCGAGTTGAGCCACAGCCCTGGATATTACTACATCGAAAGACTCTCTGTAGCCAGTATCGTTCGCTATTTGTTCTGCTCTATCAGGAACTATAGTCACATCATTAAGCCTAAGCTTCGAAGATATATATGTTAAGAAATTAGCCTTCTTCTTGATAGATTCAACAAGACATAGATCTATATTGGGATCGATTATCTTTAGGGGTATTCCTGGGAATCCTGCACCGCTGCCTAGGTCTAATAAAGATAGCCTGTCCGGGTAGATATCTTTAATAAGATTGTATGAAGATATTGATTCTAGGAAATGCTTAGATTGAACTAGGTTTGTATCTTTTATTGAGGTTAGGTTTATATTCTCATTCCAAGCTAGCAATTCCTCTTGAAACAACTTGAATGTTTCAATTTGTTTTGTACTTAGACTTACCCCAAACTCCTTTGCTCCTTTTAGAAGTATCTCCAATTATCAGCGCTTCTTTCTTCTGGCATTGTGGTAAGACTTTGCATTAGATAATCTAATATAGTTCTATCTATCTGAATTATATTAGACTGCTACTGATGGCAGGTTTGACTGACCAGAGAGGTACTTATCTATGCCGTGAGCTACTTGCCTACCCTCGGCTATTGCCCATACTACAAGTGAAGCACCTCTAACAGAATCTCCACCAGCAAAAATCCCAGGGATACTAGTCATTCGGTCAGAATTTGTACTTATATTGCCGCGATCGTCCAAATCTATTCCTAGGTCCTTTATAAGCCCTTTATGTTCAGGGTGTATGAATCCCATTGCCAGTAGCACTAAATCGACTTCTATGGAAAATGCACTGTCAGGAATTTCACTCATTACAGGCCGGCCAGACTCATCTGGCTTACCCCATTCAACTCTCACTGCATCTAGCTTTTCGACTTTGCCTTGGCTACCAGAGAATCCTTTAGTCAATATGTTGTAGTCCCTTGAACCGCCTTCTTCATGTGCCGATGAGGTCCTAAGTATAAGTGGCCACTGAGGCCAGGGATTATTAGATCCTCTAGTTTCTGGTGGCTTTGGTAGAAGCTCCAGTTGGTAAACTATCTCTGCACCTTGTCTATGGGCAGTCCCCAGACAGTCTGCGCCAGTATCTCCTCCTCCGAGGATAACAACTCTCTTGCCTTCAGCGGATATAGATTCTGATGGGTCTATTTTGTGACCGGCTATTCGTCTGTTTTGTTGTGGAAGATAGTCCATTGCTAAATGGACTCCATATAAGTCCCTGCCTTCCACTGCTAATTCTCTTGGTTCACAGGCACCTATTGTAATACATATCGCATCAAATTCTTTATTAATGTCTTCGACTGATATATCTACTCCAACTTCGGTGTTTGGTTTGAAGATGACTCCCTCTTCGGCCATAAGGTCAACGCGTCTTTGAACGATATTCTTATCTAGTTTAAAATCTGGTATACCTAATCTCAAGAGTCCACCAATGTATTCATCTCTTTCGAATAAAGTTACCGTATGTCCGGCTCTATTTAGTTGTTGTGATGCTGCTAATCCTGCCGGTCCAGAACCTATGACGGCGACATTTTTCCCTGTCCTAGTTTTTGGTGGTTCTGGTTTTATCCAACCTTCTTCAAACCCTTTGTCTACTATTGCCTTCTCTATATATTCTATAGTTACAGGATCTTGATTTATAGAAAGGACACATGCTGGTTCGCATGGGGCTGGACATATTCTACCTGTGAATTCTGGGAAATTATTCGTTGAATGGAGTCTGACTAGAGCTGATTCCCATTGACCTGTGTAGACCAGATGGTTCCATTCTGGGATTAGGTTTCCGAGCGGGCATCCTGTGTGACAAAATGGTACGGCACAGTTCATACAACGGGCACCCTGATCCTTAATATCCTTCTCAGGCCACGTGTTGTATAGTTCTTTCGAATCCCTGAGTCTTTCAGCTATTGTGCGCTTCTCTGGAGTTCTCCTCTGGAATTCCATGAAACCTGTTGATTTACCCAATGCTCACCTGTCCTTCAGCTTTTCTCTCTTCTAATACCCTCTTATAGTCGTTGGGTATTATCTTAACAAATTTATCCTTCATTTTATTCCAAGATGCAAGTATGCTCTTTGCATTTGCACTATCTGTGTAGTCCTTGTGCTCTTGTATAAGTTTCTTAAGTATTATTTCGTCTTCTGCCGCTAGGTTCTCAAGTCCTACCATGTCCAGATTGCAACGACTCTCGAAGTCTCCAGATTCGTCAAATACGTATGATATACCACCACTCATACCTGCCGCGAAATTCCTACCAGTATCGCCGAGGATTACTACTGTTCCTCCTGTCATATATTCGCAGCAATGATCTCCAACTCCTTCAACGACTACACTGGCTCCACTGTTCCTTACCCCGAATCTTTCTCCAGCTAAGCCGTTTATAAATACCTTACCTCCTGTAGCACCATATAGCACTACGTTACCTACTATGGTAGTTTCTTCTGGAGTGAATGACGATTCTTGCGGAGGTCTTAATACTATTCTACCCCCAGACATGCCTTTTGCAAAATAATCGTTGGCGTCTCCTAACAAGTTTAACGTAACACCAGTTGTTAAGAATGCTCCAAAACTTTGGCCAGCTGAACCGCGGAATATGCATGTTATTGTGTCTTCAGGAAGGCCCTCATCCCCATGTTTTTCTGCAATCCTTCCGCTTAGCATCGCACCAACTACTCTGTTAGAGTTATTGATGGGCAGATCAATGGTTACCGGCGAACTATTCTCGATCGCTGTTTCAGACAATGATATGAGTTTATGGTCAAGAGAATTTTCTAGGCCGTGGTCCTGTTCGCTGTTGCAGAACCGGCTTGTTCCCTGTGGCACGTCAGGGAGGGTTAGCATTGGAGATAGATCCAATCCTTTCTCTTTCCAATGTTCTACTGCCATGTTTGGTTCTAACATATCCATTCTGCCAACCATTTCATTCACGGTCTTGAAACCAAGTTTTGCCATTATTTCTCTCAAATGCTCTGCGATGAAGTAGAAATAGTTTATTACATATTCTGGTTTACCCGCGAACTTCTTTCTGAGTTCTGGGTCTTGAGTTGCAATACCAACAGAGCAAGTGTTTAGGTGGCATTTCCTTAGCATTATGCAGCCGAGAGTTACCAGAGGGCCGGTTGCGAAACCAAATTCCTCTGCCCCAAGAAGGCATGCAATAGCCACATCTCTACCAGTTTTTAACTGGCCATCGGTTTGGACTACAATCCTTCCCCTGAGGTCGTTCATCAATAGTACCTGTTGAGTTTCTGCCAATCCCAGTTCCCATGGCAACCCAGCGTGTTTCACAGAAGATTCTGGAGAAGCTCCAGTTCCACCGCTGTCACCACTTATAAGTACGACGTCTGCGTGACCCTTGGAAACTCCAGCGGCGATTGTACCAACCCCTACTTCCGCGACTAATTTAACGTGTATTCTCGCCTTGGGATTAACGTTTTTAAGATCATGTATTAGTTGAGCCAAATCTTCGATTGAGTATATATCGTGATGAGGCGGTGGAGAGATCAATTCTACTCCTGGTGTAGTATGTCTTATCTTACCAATATATTCGTCTACCTTATGTCCAGGCAATTGACCCCCCTCACCTGGTTTGGACCCTTGGGCCATCTTGATCTGTAGGTCCGTAGCATTTACAAGATAATTAGTTGTGACTCCAAATCTTCCTGAGGCCACTTGCTTGATAGCACTATTGCGAGAATCTCCGTTTGAATCTAAAGTGAACCTGACCGGATCCTCCCCACCTTCTCCAGTATTACTTTTGGCACCTATTCTATTGGCTGCTATTGCTAGAGTTTCATGAGCTTCTCGACTAATGGCTCCAAGTGATATAGCGCCTGTTGCAAATCTTTTTACTATTTCCGATACAGGTTCCACTTCATCTATAGATATCGGTTCTGTGTCAGACTTAAATTCCATTAACCCTCTTAGGGTCTTGGCTTGTCTATCTTGTTGATCTATAGCCGTAGCAAATTTTCGATATGTGTCGTAGTCATTAGTTCGAGTGGACTGTTGTAGTAGTGAAATTGACTCAGGATTGTACATGTGATATTCACCATCACGTCTCCACTGGTATATGCCACCTTGATCCAATTCTAGTGTTCCAAGTACAGGTGAGTGGATATAAGCAGATTCATGTCGTAATCTAGAATCAATTTCTATATGAGATATATCTATACCTCCTACTCTCGAAGGTGTCCATGTGAAGTATTTGTCGATTAAGTTCTGATTCAGCCCAATTGCTTCAAATATCTGAGCCCCTCGGTAACTTTGTACAGTTGAAATCCCCATCTTGGACATTATTTTCAATACCCCTTTACCTATTGCCTTGATAAAGTTTTTTTGACCTGTGTATACGTCCACGGCTCCGAGTAGAGTGCCGTCTGATATATTTTCATCCAATGTATCTAGGGCCAAGTATGGGTTTATTGCACCTGCTCCATATCCAATCAGTAGGGCAAAGTGCATTACTTCCCTGGGCTCCCCTGACTCTACCACTAACCCAACTTTGGTCCTCTTACCCTGTCTTATCAGGTGATGGTGAACTGCTGATGTTGCTAGAAGGCTAGGTATAGGAGCGAATCTATCGTTTACACCCAAGTCGGATAGGATGATTATGGTATTACCAGCGTCTACTGCGTCTGACGCATCGTCGCAAAGTTGCTTTACTGCAATCTCTAATGATCCGCTTCCAGAAGTTGTATCAAATAATGTACTACAGGTAGACACTTTCATAAGATTGTCAGGCATGTGTTTTATCTTATTAAGTTCATCGTTTGTGAGTATCGGTTGGTGTAATCTCAGCTGCTTGCAATGTTCAGGAGTTTCTTCGAACAGGTTTTGTTCTGAACCGATGAATGCTTCTAGTGACGTTACAAGTTCTTCTCTGATTGCATCCAATGGTGGGTTGGAAACCTGAGCAAATAGCTGCTTGAAGTAGTTGAACATCAATTGGGTCTTATCTGAGAGCACTGCCAGAGGCGTATCATTCCCCATAGACCCAATAGGCTCAGACCCGTTCAATGCCATAGGATCAAGAATTATTTGCATATCTTCTAGTGTATAGCCAAAGGTTTTCTGGAGGGCATTTAAATCCTTAGATTTACTCGTCGTAGTTGTGATATCTGGTAGGTCTTCTATGTTTAGACTGTTGGCCTTGAGCCATGTGCCATATGGTTGTTTGTTCGCTAATGTAGTCTTTAACTCTTCATCTTCGATTATTCTCGCCTCTTTGGTATCCAGTAAAAACATGCGTCCAGGCCTGATTCTGTCCTTTATAACTATATCTTCCGGAGGGATATCAAGTACGCCTACTTCTGATGCCATGACAAGTAAGTTATCTTTAGTTACTACGTATCTGAATGGGCGTAATCCGTTTCTATCGAGTACTACTCCTATACTAGTACCGTCAGTCGCAGCTATAAGTGCTGGTCCATCCCAAGGTTCCATAAGGCACGAATGATAATCGTAGAAATGTTTCTTTTCGAGAGGCATTTCCACATTTTCTCCAGTTGCCTCTGGTATCATCATCATTAGAGCATGTGGTAGAGACCTGCCTGTAGCTAATAATAATTCCAAGGTGTTGTCGAAAGAAGCGGTATCACTTGCACCTGGAGTAATTATGGGGAACAATTTATTTATATCGTCTCCGAAGAATTCGGATGAGAACATAGATTCTCTAGCTGTCATCCAATTTATATTCCCTCTTACGGTATTTATTTCTCCGTTATGACATACTAACCTGTATGGATGTGCTAGGCGCCATGATCCCATGGTGTTAGTGCTAAATCTGGAGTGCACTATTGCAAATGCACTTGTCATCGCTAGATCGGATAAATCTGGGTAGAATCCCCTCAATTGGGTGCTAACAAGGAGTCCTTTATACACTATGCGGTTTGAAGAAAGGCTAGCTATATACAAATGGCTCTGGACTTCTTCAGATAGGTCGGCAGATCTATTTTCTATGACTTTTCTTATTATATAAAGCTTTCTTTCTAGGTCTGTCTCATTCGTGATATTATCGCTGCGGCGTATGAATACCTGTTTGATAGAAGGCTGAGAATTTCGAGCTATATATCCAATTTCCGAGTCGTTTGTTGGAACGTCTCTCCATCCGATCAGGTATTGCCCTTCTTCAGTGATGATATCTTCGATTAGTTTTATGCAAAGTGCTTGATCTTCAGATTTAGGCGGGAGGAAGACCATGCCTACGCCATATTCGTCTGCTTCGGGTAGGTCAATATTATACTTCTTGCATTCTCTCACGAAAAAATCATGAGGCTTTTGGATTAGTATACCTGCACCATCTCCAGTTAGAGGGTCACACCCGCAAGCTCCTCTGTGAGCCAGATTATCTAGTATTTCTAGGCCATTGTTTACTATTTGGTGTGTTCTATCCCCAGTGATATTAGCGGCCAGACCAACACCACAGGCGTCGTGTTCGAAATTAGGATCGTATAGGCCGTTTTTATGATAATTCAACAATTCATTCTCCCTTGGTGATGCTCTTTATTATGAGTAAGCTCCATTATAGATTGGGCAGGTATTTCTCCAGTTCATATTCAGTGACCTGTGCTCGATACATATCCCATTCTATTCTTTTGTTTCTTATGAAGCTTTCGAATATATGATCGCCTAAGGCCTTCCTGACAACAGTACTATTTTCAGCCAGTGCTATGGCTTCAGATAGACTGCTAGGCAGAGTCTCAATACCTTTAGTCCTGCGTTGTTGATCTGTCATATCGTAGATATTCTCCTCAACCGGTTCAGGTACTGGATATCCATTTTCTATTCCTTCTAGGCCAGCAGTAAGCATTACTGAGAATGCAAGATATGGATTGCATGCCGGATCAGGTGCCCTGTATTCAAGCCTCACAGATTCTTCGCGCCCATTGTAAGCAGGAATTCTTATGAGATCAGATCTATTTATACTTGCCCAGGATATATATATCGGTGCTTCGTATCCTTGTACCAATCGTTTATACGAGTTTACCCATTGATTGGTAACTGCTGTAATCTCCTTTGCATGGTACATCAGTCCAGCTATATATGACTTGGCGATATCGGAGAGATGAAAAGGGCCATCAGCTTTAAAGAATGCGTTTTTATCTCCTTTGAAGAGAGACTGATGTACATGCATTCCACTGCCATTTATATTTGAAACTGGTTTTGGCATAAAGGTCGCATAGACTCCATGGCTAGCTGCTATTTCCTTTATTATGAGCCTATGAGTCATTACATTGTCTGCCATTGTTAGGGCGTCTGTGTATCGCAGGTCTATCTCATGTTGACTCGGGGAGACTTCGTGGTGACTGTATTCAACTGGTATCCCCATATCTTCCAATGTCAAAACTGATTCTCGCCTAAGATCTGTGGCCATGTCCGTAGGAGTTTGGTCAAAATACCCTCCGGAATCTAAGAATTTGGTAGAAGTTGCATCTTTGAAATAGAAGTATTCTAATTCCGGCCCAACATAAAATGTAAAGCCCATTTTTGCAGCTCTGTCCAAATTATTCTTGAGTATATATCGAGGGTCTCCAGGAAAGGGCTTTCCTTCAGGGGTGAGTATATCGCAGAACATTCTTGCCACAGCATTTTGGCGTGGCCGCCAAGGCAGTATACGGAACGTTGAAGGGTCGGGCATTGCTATCATATCGCTTTCATCTATGCGAGCGAATCCCTGAATAGAAGATCCATCGAAGCTTGCACCATGCTCTAAGGCGTCTTCTAATTCCTGGGCGTTTATAGCAAAGCCCTTCAGGGCTCCCAGAATATCCGTGAACCATAGCCTTATGAATTTTACATCATTTTCTCTGACTGTTCTTAGGACATATGATTTAGATTCATCCGTGTACTGCAAATCCTCACCTATTTAAGTGGCTGTATTAATAAGAAGACACACTATATGAGATTGTGAAGTTTGTGTCAATCTCAGCCATAAAAAGTAATTTTATCCTCTTAGGTGCCTAATTGTAAAGAAGCGGATATCCATAGTGTAGCTGCTTGTTATGGAAAAGCTAATAAAACGTAAGTATGTGGCTTCGAAAATACGTAACGAGTCATATGTGGGCCATATATAACGAGAATAATGCATATGGTTTTTGAGTACGAATGTTGTCATTGTCCATTCTGCTATAAGGGACGGCCGGGCATTA
>CEUZ01128873.1_pt1 | contig 10664 bp, 11 predicted proteins | sample 361511 | NCBI WGS metagenome assembly CEUZ01 (sample SAMEA2622822, study PRJEB7988) | marine metagenome | biome: marine biome (ENVO:00000447); feature: surface water layer (ENVO:00002042); material: "saline water (ENVO:00002010), including plankton (ENVO:xxxxxxxx)" | depth 5 m
TTGCATAGCAAATCAATCTTGATTATAATCTTTCTAAAAAACATTAACGGAGGGAAAAATGACTTTAAAAATTAATAGTGTAGCTCCAGATTTCACAGCAGAAACTTCTGAGGGAAAATTGACTCTTCACGAGTGGCTTGGGGATAGTTGGGGTGTTTTATTTTCACATCCAAAGGATTTTACACCAGTATGCACAACAGAACTTGGTGCGTTAGCTAAAATGAAGCCAGAATTTGATAAAAGAAATGTTAAAGTTATGGGCTTAAGCGTAGATCCAGTTTCTGATCACAAAAAATGGCTTGATGACATTAAGGATGTTTGCGGATTGAAACCAAACTATCCAATTGTTGCGGATGAAAAACTGGAAGTTGCAAAACTTTACAACATGCTAGAAGGTGATGCGGGCACAACATCTATGGGACGTACAGCCGTAGACAATCAAACGGTAAGAACTGTTTATGTTATTAGACCTGATAAAAGAATCGGTTTATTTTTAACTTATCCAATGACTACCGGTCGTAACTTTAATGAAATATTAAGAGCAATTGATTCAATGCAACGTACTGCAAAACATAAAATTGCTACTCCAGCGGATTGGAAGCCAGGAGAAAAGGTAATAATTGTTCCAAAAGTAACAAACGAAGAAGCTAAAAAGATATATCCGGATGGATGGGAAACAATAAAACCTTATTTACGTAAAGTTCCAGACCCAGTAAAATAAATTTGGACCAAAAAAAATTAGACCAACAATCTCAGCATTGGGAAGAGAGCTTCTCGAGTAAGCCTGGGATGTTTGGTAACGAACCAAGTATAGCAGCAGTCAAATCACTTAAATTTTTCAAGGGTAAAAATATCGTCGAGCTAGGTTCGGGTCTTGGAAGGGATACAGTATTTTTTGCAAAGAATTCTATTCACGTTGAAGCTTTAGACTATAGTAAAGCTGCAATTCAAACAATTAATATTAAATCTAAAAAACTACATCTTAATCAATTTATTAAAACAAAACTATTTGATGCAAGAAAAAAATTGCCTTATGAGAATAATACTGTCGATGGATGTTTTTCACATATGCTGTACTGCATGGCGCTATCAAATTATGATCTTGAAAATCTAAATAAAGAAGTACTGCGAATTTTAAAACCTGGAGGAATTAATATATATACAGTTCGTCACACTGATGATGCTGACTATAAAAATGGAGCACATATAGGAGAAGATCTCTATGAAAATGATGGCTTTATTGTTCATTTTTTTTCAAAAAATAAAATAAACCAACTCTCAAAAGGTTTTGAAATTTTGGATATTGAAAAATTTGAAGAAGGTAAATTTCCAAGAAAACTTTTTAAAGTGATATTAAAAAAAAAATAAATTATTTTATTTTTTTGGAACAAAAACTAAACACAAACCGTTATTACAATACCTTTTTCCGGTAGGTTGTGGACCATCATTAAATATATGACCATGATGACCGCCACATTTTTTGCAATGATATTCTGTTCTTGGAGATCCAATCAAAGTATCTACTTTTGTTTCAAACACGTTGGGTAGAGATTCAAAAAAAGATGGCCAGCCACTTCCACTTTCATATTTTGCTTTGGACTCAAAAAGTTTTGTTCCACAACCAGCACAAAAATAATCGCCTTCCCTTTTTTCATAGTTTAGAGAACTACTTCCAGGAGGCTCTGTTTCTTCCTGAAACAAAATTGTTTTTTGCAATGTAGTGAGTTTTGATTTATCAACTTTTGACATTATTAATTTTTTTGTTTGATAAGAATAATCCGATTATTATTAAAATAGAAGCTACAAGGTGATATAATTTAAATTGTTCATCAAATAAAAATATTGCCATTCCTGTACTAAATAAGGGTATTAAAGAGACAAAGATTCCAGCCCTATTGGCTCCAATAATTGATATAGCTCCTGTCCAACAAGAATAAGAGACGATACTTGGAAAAATAGCTGTGTATATTATGACATATAAAAAAGTTTTATTTATATTTACAGCAACGCCCTGGCTATACTCATATAAAAACTGAGGAAATGCAAAAAATAAACCGCATGTGCAAAGAACTTGAACAGTACTAAATAAAGATATTTTTAATTTTAATTTTTTTAAAAAAGTAGAATAAAGTCCCCAACATATAACTGCTCCTACCATCCATATGTCCCCAATGTTAAAATCGAGATTAAGCAAAACGTTAAGGTCCGATCGACTTATAATAACTAAAACTCCAAGGGTAGAAATTACAAGACCTAATAACTGAAAAAAGTTTGTTTTTTCAAATTTAAATATAAAACAAAAAAGAATAATAGCAGCTGGTATTGCCGTATTAAATAAAGAAGCATTAATTACTTGAGTATATTTTAAAGCTGTATAAACAAAAGGAACAAAAAGACCGATAGTCATTAGACCAAGAAAAAATAATAAGGGCAACGAATTAAATATATCATTTTTATTTTTTAAAATTTCTTTATAAGTAAAAGGTAATAAAATTAACCAAACTGTTAACCACCTAAAAAATGTTAGTGAGTAAGGCGGTATATCTTCCAAAAAAGCGAATTTTCCAATAACGAAATTTCCCGCCCAAAATAAAGTTGCTAATATTAAAAAAATGTACGCCTTATTATTTTTTGTAATCAAATTATCACTCAACTAAATCTTTCTGGCTTGTATGCTGATAAATCTAAATTTGTATTATCTTCAGAAATTATTCCTGAGATAATCTTGCCTGAAATGGCGCCCAAAGTCCACCCAAGATGATGGTGTCCAAAAGAATAAAATAAATTTTTATGTTTTTTGATTGACCTATTATAGGCAAGAAATCAGGCAAAGTTGGGCGAAACCCCAACCATTCATCTTCATGTTTTCCTAGTACAGGAAAAAGATATCTGGCATTATTAATAAGATTTTGAATTCTTTTTTTGCTTGGAGGATTATTTAAACCTCCGAATTCAACTGTTCCAACTACTCTCAGACCTTGCTCCATTGGAGTTATTCCAAAACCTCTATTTAAAAAAATTACTGGTCTAGAAAGCAAGTGATCATTACCTTTAAAATGTACATGATAACCTCTTTCAGTATCTAATGGTATTTTTTCGTTGGCCAAATCAGTAAATCTTTTTGAAAAAGCTCCACAGGCAATAACGGCTTTGTCAAAACTATACGATTCTAAATTAGTTTTTATTTTTATTAAATTTTCAGAAGCAAAATTTATATCTTGAACATTTTGTTTTACAAAATGACCACCTTTTTCTATGAATGACTCAAATAACTTTAATAAAATTTTTTTAGGATTTCTGGCGTGTCTAGCATTAGGATATAGAACTCCTCCGTGATAAATTTGTTTAATGTGAGGTTCTAAATCATGAATCTCGTGTGGTGTAAGTAACTGTTGTTTTACTCCAAGTTCATTTCTTATATCTATTTCCAATTGTCTGCTTTTTAAATCTTTTTCAGTCCAAAAATAAATTATACCTTTGCTTTCAACTAAACCAGAAATATCTATATCTTCAAAAAGTTCATCGTAGGCTGGTAAAGCTAAATCTAAAATTTGATGCATATATTTTGCAGTGTGCATCATTCTTTTTTTACTACAATTTTTAATAAATTTTATAAACCATGGAATCATTTTAGGAACATAATTCCATTTTAAAGCTAAGGGACCTGTTGAACTTAATAACATCGATGGAACATCAACTAAAACATCAGGTCTATTTATTGGTACAGATGCATAAGGTGAGAAGTGGCCAGCGTTTCCATATGATGCTGAACTTTTCCCAGGATCTTCACGATCAATTAAAGTGACCTTAAAACCCTTTTTAATTAAATTAAGTGAAATACAAACACCCTGTATTCCTGCGCCAATAACAACTATAGAAGATACCATATTTTCACCTTACGTAATGGTACTTTGATTATGTATTAAATGGAACTTATAACTTGAGCGACAATTTATACAGCTTCTTTTTATACAGCTTCTTTGTGTGTCGCGACAGGAACAATTTTCGGTTTGCTTGCTCCAGCTCTTTCAACAATCTCTTCGATTGCTATATCTTCCTCAGTATTTGACTTGCCGTTGTTTACTCTTTTTATGTAGCCATCAATATCTGCGCCTTCTTCAGTTTTTAATTTGCTGCTAAAAAAAACATCACCTTTTATGATGGCACTTTTTCCAATAATAATATTTTCTGCTATTATTTTTCCTTCAATATGACCGTTGATTTCCACACTCGTAGCTTCCAACGTTCCTCTTATTGAGCCAGTTTCATTAACAATTGTCTCTGACACAAAAACATTGCCATTTATTAAACCTGAAACGTCAACTACTCCAGCTGATCTTAAATCTCCTTCTAGCTGCATTGTTTCCCCAACCAAAGATCTTCCACTATGGTTTAAATTTTTTGATTCAGGTGCTCTTAAACTTTTAAACATAAAACTTATTTAAGCACAAAGTGCCTATTTTAAACAACAAAAAATTAAGAAAAAATTATTTCAATTATACAATCTATGGTTGTGTTTACGAGTTTGTTTTTTTAGTTGACCACTTCTTGTCTATGAACTTTGCAACTCATAACTATTCCTAAACCAATCATGATTGAAAGCAATGAAGAGCCTCCATAAGACATTATCGGTAAGGGAGCCCCAACAATTGGCAATAATCCAAGAACCATTGACATATTTACTGCTACAAAAATAAAAAAAGATGCTGCAAAACCAAAACAAAATAGCTTAGAAAAATTATTTCTTGAATCTAAACCAATTTTAATAATTCTGTATATAATCAACGCGTAAATTATTAGTAATAAAAAACTTCCAACAAAGCCAAATTGCTCCGAAAATAATGTAAATATAAAATCTGTATGTTTTTCAGGTAAATAATCTAGATAATTTTGACTTCCTCTTAAAAAACCTTTTCCAAAAATTCCACCAGATCCTACAGCAATTTTAGATTGAATTATTTGATATCCAGCTCCCAGGGGGTCTCTTTCAGGGTTTAAAAAGGTTAATATCCTAGCTTTTTGATAAGGTTTTAAAAATGATATAGCAACTGGAGCTAAACAAACCATTATAATAAACGAAAATAAAAAATATCTTAACTTAAAACCAGCTAACCATATTACAGATAAACCTGCCATTGTAATAAGCAAAGCGGTACCCAAATCTGGTTGAGCAGTAATTAAAGCTAAAGGAAAAAATATGACAAAAACTGGAATTATTAAAAATTTTATATGATTAACATCGTTAGAGGGTATTTTGTTATAGTATCTAGATAAAAAAATAATTAATGCTATTTTCATTAATTCTGATGGTTGAAGATTAAAAATAACTAAACTAATCCATCTTTGCGACCCTGATGAAGTAATGCCGTAAAAATGAACTGCTATTAATAATAATAATACAACAAAATAAAAGAAATAAGATAATTTATGCCAAAAATTAATCTGAAAAAATGAAATAATAATAAAAAGTATGAAAAAAACTACAAATCTGTAAATATGACTTTGTGTATAGTAACCTACAGTTCCCATCTCGGTTGAGTACATTGCAAATACACTTATAATTCCTAAAATTAAGATATAAAATATTAACTGATAGTCTAGTAAAAGAAATTTATCTCTAAACCTTAATGTGCTCTTCTGATAAAATTGATCAGCCATTACTTAAACCTCATTGAATAAATCTAATTGATATTTTTGCCTTAATTTATGTCTATCAATAATTTTTTTTATAACTTTTTTTGCTAAAGGGGCAGCGGCACTACTACCTGTGCCTCCATGTTCAATAACAACACTTATTGCATATCGTGGGTTTTTATATGGTGCAAAAGCAGTAAATAAAGCATGGTCTCTTCTTTCGTAAGGTAAATCTTTTTGTTTTAATTTAAGTTTTCTTTCTTCTGCGCTTAATTTTCTTATTTGAGATGTCCCTGTTTTTCCCGCATATCTGTATTCCTTCTTGGAATGTCTAGATCTATATGATGTTCCAAGCGGTTCATTTGTTGCTCCATACATAGCGTCTAATACAAATTTTATATTTTCCTGGTTTTTAAATAATTCAGTTAGAGTATTTTTATCTAAAAAATTAAATATTGAATTACTTTCACTTGAAATTTCATTATTTTTTATATCTTCATTTGACAATGCAATAAATCTATTACGCCATGCATCAATTACTGGTTGGATTTTATAACGATCATTTATTATTCTTGGTTTAACTTCGTAACCTCCATTAGCCAATCTTGCTGTCATTAAACATAATTGCATCGGGGTAGACTGAAAATATCCTTGACCAATACCACTAATCAAAGTCTCTCCTAAAACCCAACCTTTTCCAATTTTATCTAATTTCCATTTAGTATTAGGAACAACTCCTTCTTTTTCTTCACCAAAAATATCAAAAGCTTGCTGTCCTAGTCCGAATTGCTTAGCCGTGATCGATAGTCTATCAATTCCAAGTCTACGAGATATTTCATAAAAATAAATATCGCACGACTGTTTAATGGCACTTCTTAAATTCATATAACCATGTCCTTTTTCTTTCCAGCAATGATACTTGTGACCGTATAACTCCGTTTCTCCTTTGCATTGAAACATGAATTTGGGACTTACCACATCATTTTCTAAAGCAGATAAAGCAACAACTGGTTTAATTGTAGAGCCAGGCGGGTAAAGTCCAGCTATAGACTTGTTAATAAGCGGTTTTCTTGGATTACTTAATAGATTATTCCATTCCTCATAACTTATACCATGCACAAATTTATTGGGATCAAAAGTTGGACCTGAAACCATACAAATAATATCTCCTGTATAAATGTCCATTGCACAAATTGATCCACTTTTTTCTAACATCTGTTCGTTTGCAAATTTTTGTACTTCTTGATCAATTGTTAGACTAAAGTTTCTTCCAACTGTACCTTCTATATATTCGAGTTCTTTGACTCTTTTTCCATATGCGTTTACTTCAAATCTTTGAAAACCTGGTCGACCTATTATTGGTTTATTTAAAGATTTTTCTAAACCATTTTTACCCGTTTTAAGGCCAGGAACATTAATTTCTCTTAATAGAGTACTATTCTCTAAGTCTTTTACGCTAACATCAGATACGTATCCAATTACATGGGCGGAAGAACCATCTTCTGAATATTTTCTTGCAACAGCTACTACTGGCTTTATCCCATTAATTTCATGTAAAAAAAGATTTAATTTTGAAAATTCAGACCAATTTAAATTGCTAGAAATAATTACTGGCTCCCAGGGTTTGCGTTTATTTATTTTATCTAACAAATTTTTCTTATCTTTTTCACTAAAACTTATTATTCTAGAAAGTTTAAAAAAAACCTCTTCCAAATTGGAAACATCTTCTGGTATCATATGTAATTGATAAATTTGTGTATTATCTGCAATTTTTTCACCAAAAAAGTCTTCTATTATTCCTCTTTGGGGAGCCACCTTCCACTCTCTAAGACGGTTCTTATCTGATAAGGATCTATATTTTATATTCTCTGAAATTTGTAAATAAAAAAGTCTTGCAACTATGCTAAAAAAAATAGCAATTTTGACTGTGGATAGAACAAACATTCTTCTTGAAATTAAAGTAGCTTTATTTTGAATATTTCCTGTATCACCTAGCATATTATGATCTCATAAATTTAAGTATAATTGAAAAAATACCCCATAAAATAGGATAGAAAACAAAAGTAAATATTGAAATTTTAAACAAATATAAATATTCAATTTGATAATTTGAAAAATATAAAGCAATAAAATAACAAAAGTTAGCTAACAACAAAGCCGGAATAAAGCTAATCCAATCATTAATAAGGGTTATTCTTACTGTTACCGTTCTAACGTAAGCTGCAACTCCAGCTATTACTAATAAAGAAAGTGAGCTAGCTCCCATTGGTAAACCGAATACAACATCTGTAATAATGCCAGCTAAAAAGATATAGCCGACTCCTAAGATATGTGGCTGTCTCAAAATCCAAAAATAAACTAAAATATACAGTACATTTACTGAAAAAAATTCAATATTTAAAACAGAGCTTCCATTTAAGGAAATAAAAAAAAGTAAAATTAAAGGAATGAGCTCCATCACTCTTAATTTGAAATGCTTAAATAAAATTGCCATAAAAATTAGTTATTAATTTTAAAATCTGATAAATTAATGTTTACAAAAGTAATTTGATCCAAATCTGAGAATAAATTTACTTTAATTTTTTCATCGATATTACTAACTTCACCGATAGGAATGCCAGGTAAGAAAATGCCTTCTTTTCCAGATGTATATACTTTGTCTCCTTCTTTAACTTGATGATTTTCTGGCAAAAAATCTAGGGTTGGTTTTTTCTTACTACGTCCACTTAATATTGCGTTGTATCCTTCTGGTTCTATTACAACTGGAATTTTGCTATTTAAATCCGTAATCAACAAAACTCTTGAAGAAAAAAAATTTACATCAACAATTCTACCAATAAAGTTTTGTCCATCCAAAACAGTCATACCATTTTTTATATTTTTATTACCACCGCTATTAATAATAAATGAATTTAGGTATGGACTTTCTTTATCAAGAATTACTCGTGCACTAACTAAACTGCCTTCAAATTGAGCTTCTTCTTCAATCAATTTTCTTAATTGAGTGTTTTCTAAAATTAAAAAATCTGATCTATCTATAACACTTTTTAATTCTTTGTTTTCTTTTTCTAACTTTTCATAATTTTTATAAAGAAAAAAATGACTTAAAGTTGAGTCATAAGCAGATTCAAAAAATCTTGCTGGAGACGATACAATTGAAGATCCTCTATAGATACCATCTTTAATTATAGATCTTACATAATTAAGTGGTTTTGCATCTATATTTTCAATGACTAAAAAAAAAATTGATAAAATAATAAGAGCAAATAAAGAAAATCTTTGTTGGGTGCCTCTGTTTAAAAAGGCTGAACGTATTGCTATTCCGACATCCTCACGACTTGTATCCATAATTCATCATCTACGAATATTATCCACCCACTAGCATAGTAGAGAATGTTTCTTCTTGGTCTAAAGCTTTACCTGTTCCAAGAGCAACACAAGATAAAGGATCTTCTGCTATTACAACTGGTAACCCAGTTTCTTTTGAAATTAGCTTATCAATATTTTTTAAAAGAGCTCCACCTCCTGTTAACACTAAACCCATATCAACAAGGTCAGCTGATAATTCTGGCGGAGTTTTCTCTAAAGCATCTTTAATGCCTCCCAAAATTTGGGTTAATACAGGTTTTAAAGCTTCTGAAGTATCCTCTTCCTTTAATGCAATTTCTTTAGGCGTTCCTGATCTAATATCTCTTCCCTTCATTAAATAAGTGTTTGAACTAGTTGGAATTGCTGTTCCAATTTCTTTTTTTATTTTTTCTGCGCTAGCCTCTCCAACTAATAAATTAAATTGTTTTCTCATGTACGTAATTATACCTGCATCCATTGCATCTCCTGCTACTCTTAGTGAGTTTGCATAAACAACACCACCTAAAGATAAAACTGCAATTTCAGTGGTTCCTCCACCTATATCAACTACCATAGATCCAGTCGCTTCTGATATTGGAAGTCCAGCTCCAATAGCTGCAGCAATGGGCTCCTCGATTAATTGAACTTTTCTTGCACCAGCAGCCAAGGCTGAATCTTGAATAGCTTTTCTTTCTACAGGTGTAGATCCAGTCGGTACACAAATTAATATTCTAGGATTGGCAAATGCTTTTCGTTTATGAACCTTTTTTATAAAATGCTTTATCATTTCTTCTGTTACAACAAAATCTGCGATCACCCCGTCTCTTAGAGGTCTAACTGCAGATATATTTCCTGGAGTTCTACCAAGCATAGTTTTAGCTTCGTCTCCTACAGCTAAAACTGACTTTTTACCTTTTTCCTCTACTATGGCTACCACTGAAGGTTCGTTCAAAACTATGCCCTGTCCCTTTACAAATACTAAAGTATTAGCAGTACCCAAATCTATTGCCATATCGGTTGACCAAATTTGACTAAGTTTATCCAATCCTAACATTTTTATATTCCTTTCATTTTTTGATTTTTATAACTTTTTTGCTGTTTGTATTCTTCGGGCGCGGTTTTTTCTCTTTTTATTATCATTTTATTTAGTGCATTTAAATAAGCATTTGCAGATGCGACAAGAGTATCTGTGTCAGCTGCTTGACCAACTGTTGTCTTTCCATTTTCTTCAATTCTTACACTCACTGTAGCTTGAGCATCTGTTCCTTCTGTTACAGCATGTACTTGATAAAGTTGAAGTTCTACATCATGAGGATATAATTTTTTAATACATTTAAAAATAGCATCTACAGGACCGTCTCCTGTTTCAGAAGCTTTTTTAATTTCTCCGTAAACTTCTAGTGTCATATCTGCTTTTTGTGGTTCTCCAGTTCCAGCAAATACTTTAAGAGATTTTAATGTAATTACATTATCTTCTTTAATTAAACTATCATCAACTAAAGCGGCAATGTCTTCGTCGTAAACATGTTTTTTTTTATCTGCTAGAATTTTGAATTTGCCAAAAGCAGTTTGAATTACGTCATCTGTAATATCCTTATATCCCAAATCAGTTAACTTATCTTTAAACGCATGTCTTCCAGAATGTTTTCCCATAACCAAAGAAGTTTGTTTAACACCAACGC
>CEUZ01292190.1_pt1 | contig 10664 bp, 10 predicted proteins | sample 361511 | NCBI WGS metagenome assembly CEUZ01 (sample SAMEA2622822, study PRJEB7988) | marine metagenome | biome: marine biome (ENVO:00000447); feature: surface water layer (ENVO:00002042); material: "saline water (ENVO:00002010), including plankton (ENVO:xxxxxxxx)" | depth 5 m
ACCAAGAAGTAAAAATATTTTGGTTGTTGGATCAACACTAGAAGATGTAGGTTTTGATATTTCAACTTCTAAAATAGCTAGAGATAATTTATCTGAGCAAGTTTACAAAGTTTTTAATAAGGAGCTAAACTTAAGATGTATTGACCAGGTATCTGGTTTTAGACCATTTTCAGATATTAATGAGCCTTATATCTGTAAACATCCAGGAAACTCAAAGATAATATTTAATTTTGGTCATTTTAGATATGGAATATTAACTGCTTTTTCATCAGCTAATAAATTAATAAATTTGATTTAATTATTTTTTATAAAGGATTAATATTATGATTAAGCCTGTGTAGCTCAGTTGGTAGAGCGTTTCACTCGTAATGAAAAGGCCGTCAGTTCAATTCTGACCACAGGCTCATAAATATTTATACAAATGTCTTTTGTTTTGTGGCAAAATAAAATATATAAAAAATATTAAGGGAAGTGTTATGGATATTTATAGAGTTTTTGCTTTAGTTTTAGGGATTTTAATAATACTTTATGCCGTTTATATGGCTATTGGTTAACTGCAGTTTTTAATTCTTTTGGAATTTTAAAAGTTATTTTTTCCTCAATACCATTAGTTTCTATTATCTTATAAGAATTAAATTCTTTTAGACGATTTAGTATTGATTCTACAAGTATTTCAGGGGCAGAAGCACCTGCTGTAAGGCCAACTTTCTTTTTGTCAGCAAACCATTCTTTTTTTACATCACTTTCTGAATCAATTAACTTTGTTTCTATGCCTGCATTTTCTGAAATTTCTTTAAGTCTATTTGAATTTGAGCTATTTTTTGATCCAACAACTAAGATTAAGTCACAAGATAAAGTTAATTTTTTAACTGCATTTTGCCTATTTTGAGTTGCATAGCATATGTCTTTGCTTTTAGGTTCAACAATATTTTTATATTTACTTCTGATGCTATCAATAATTTTCTTTGTATCGTCAACAGATAACGTAGTTTGTGTTACGTATGCAATTTCTTCATTGATTGGAAAATCTAATTTTCCAACATCTTTTATGCTTTCAACTAGCGTAATTTTTGAATTACCATTTTTTTTATATCTTCCAAGAGTACCCTCTACCTCTGGATGTCCATTATGCCCAATTAATATTGTATTAATATTTTTATCTGAGTATCTTTGTACTTCCATATGAACTTTAGTTACTAAAGGGCATGTTGCATCAAAGATCTTTAATTTTCTTTTTTTAGCTTGGCATTCAATATTATTGGAGACTCCGTGCGCACTAAATATTAATACTGAGTCTTTTGGCACTTCATCAAGATCTTCTATAAAAACAACACCCTTGTCCTTTAATTTTTTAACAACATAGTTATTATGTACAATTTCGTGTTTTACATAGATAGGGGCACCAAAAATTTTTATTGCTCTTTCGGTTATATCTATTGCCCTGTCTACTCCAGCACAAAATCCTCTTGGGTTTGCTACTAAAATTTCCATAATTATTTTTTCCAACAAAGACTATAAATTAACATTATCAGCCCAATAGTAATAGTTATATCAGCAAAATTAAAAATTGGCCAATAAAAATTTTGGTAGTGAAATTCAAGAAAATCTATAACGTAACCATAGGTTATTCTATCAAATAAGTTTCCTAATGCACCGCCTATAACTAAAGATAATGCAATTTTATTTTCACTATTATCAATCCTTAATAGAATATGTAAATAAGAAATTATAATTATAGATATAATAATAAACAGCCATTTTTGCCATCCTCCTGCGTCGCTTAATATACTAAATGCAGCTCCATAGTTATAAACTAGAGTTAGATTAAAAAAATTATTAATTTCTAGTGGGTAATTTAATAATAGATTTTCAAGTGCAAGGTTTTTTGTATAAATATCTATGAAAAATATTAGAATTATAATAACAGCGGATTCTAAATATTTACTACGCAAATACACGCTTTTCTCCATTTCCTTCGATATTTTCTATACACCTTTTACAGATTTCTTTATGTGTTTTACTTTTCCCAACACTTTCACATTTGTGCCAACATCTAGCGCATTTAAGATTAGAATCTTTATCAACTTTAATTGATATCTTTTCATCTTTAATATTTTCCGTAGTCATATTAGAGAAATCATTACATTCTATTATGTTAACACTAGAAGTTATAAACATAAATTTTAGTTCACTACCTAGCTTAGATAAAGATTCATAAATTTTTTTCTGACATGATATTAATATTGATGCATCTAATGATGAGCCAATAATTTCACCTTCTCTTTTTTGTTCTAATACTTTTGCAACTAATTTTTTCACTTCAAAAATATTCTGCCAATCATTTTCATCTATACTTGGTTCTTCAATTTTTATCTTTTTATAGTCATACCAAGTTTGTAAAAATATAGATTCTTCCTTATTATTTTTCATATAGCCCCATGCTTCTTCTGTTGTATGTGGGCAAATTGGAGAAAGCCATAATAAAAGCATATTTAAGATATGATTCATTGTCGCTTGAGCAGAGATTCTAGCTAATGAATCATTTTTCATTGTATATTGTCTGTCTTTAATTATATCTAAATATAGAGCCCCTAAGTCATTAGTACAAAAAACATGCACCATTTGAATTAAAATATGAAAGTTATACTCTTTGTATTCTTTTATTATTTTTTTATGGAGATCTATAGATCTTTTCATTATCCATTTATCAAGTTCTACAGAAATTACATCATTATCACTTTTTTTATAGTCATTTGTATTTGCTAATAGAAATCTTATAGTATTTCTAATTTTTCTATATTTGTCTGAAGTTCTATTAAGTATTTCTTCTGAGACAGTAATTTCAGACGAGTAATCTGTATAAGCTATCCATAATCTTAAAATATCAGCTCCTAATCTATTTACTATCTTCTGAGGTGAGATGACATTTCCCTTTGATTTTGACATCTTATTTCCCTTTGCATCAACTGTGAACCCATGTGTCATTGCAGATTTATAAGGTAGTTCACCCGAAATTGCGATTGAAGTTAATAAAGATGACTGAAACCATCCTCTATGCTGGTCAGAGCCTTCGAGATAGAGATCTGCAGGGAACTTTAAGTTCTTGGATTTTTTTAAAACTGCTTCGTGAGTTGTCCCTGAATCAAACCAAACATCTAGCGTATCATTTACTTTTTCATAATTTTTTTCTTTTATTAAATCTTTGATATCTAATTCATACCAAACGTCAATGCCTTCTTTCTTTACTCTATCAATTATGATTTCAAAAATTTCAATTGTATCTGGATGTAGTTCTCCAGTGTCTACATTAACTAATAATGTTATAGGTACTCCCCATTTTCTTTGCCTCGATATACACCAGTCTGGTCTATCATCAAGCATTGATTTAATTCTTGAAAAACCCCACTCTGGTATCCATTTTACATTTTTACTTTTCTCTAAGGCATCTTGTATTAATCTTTTTTGATTCATTGATATAAACCATTGAGGTGTTGCACGAAATATTACAGGGTTCTTATGCCTCCAGCAGTGTGGATAGGAATGTCTAAATTTATTTTTGTGTAGTAAATTACCATTACTTTGTAAGATCTCTATTATTGGTTCATCAAGTTTATAAATATGAATATTATTTAATTCAGAAGGTTTCCCATTAAATATACCGTTACTTTGAATTGGGTTTACTATAGATAAATTAAATGCTTTCCCTAAATTAAAATCTTCAATACCGTGTGCCGGAGCTGTATGGACACAACCAGTTCCAGTTTCTACAGTAACATGTTCTCCATGTAAAATAGGTACAGTGATATCCAAAAATGGATGTTTTAACTGATGTTTTAATAATATAGATCCATCAAATACTTTAATCTTTTTAGCTTTTAACTGAGTTCTTTCTTGAAAGCTATTAACTAGATCATCTGCAATAATATAATATTCGTTATTACATAAAAGCAAAGCATAGTTAATTGCATTATTAACTGCTACAGCTTGGTTTGAAGGAAGAGTCCAAGGAGTTGTTGTCCAAATAACAACTGAAACTTCTTTTATATTTTCTTTTATATTTAGAGAATTTGCTAAAGCACCACAATCTAAAAGTTTAAATTTAACATCAACTGATGTAGACTCTTTTTCTTCATATTCAACCTCAGCTTCTGCGAGCGCTGATTCACATTTAACACACCAGTGAACGGGTTTGAACCCCTTTTGTAAGTGACCATTCTTATATACTTTTTTTAATGCATCTATTATAGAAGATTCAAACTCTCTGTCTAAAGTTAAATAAGGATTTTCCCAGTCACCAATTACTCCAAGTCTAATAAAATCATTTTTTTGGTTTATTACTTGTTCGTTAGCATATTGCCTACATAAATTTCTAAATTCTTTATCAGTAATTTTTTGATTCTTTTTTATTTTTTTTTCTACCTCTAGTTCAATAGGGAGACCATGACAGTCCCATCCAGGTGTAAAAGGGACATAGTATCCAGATAATAATTTAGATCTTAATATAATATCTTTTAGAACTTTATTTACTGAATGTCCAATATGTATATTTCCATTTGCGTAGGGTGGGCCATCATGCAAAATAAATTTCTCATTACCATCTCTTTCCTTAAGAAGTCTTTCGTAAAGTTTCATTTTATCCCATTTTTTCTGAATTAATGGTTCATTTGAAGGTAAATTCCCCTTCATTGGAAATTCTGTTTTTGGCAGATTTAAGGTATTTTTATATTCTTTCATAAATTTTAAAAATGTTTCTTAGCTGACTCAATGTCTTTATTAATTTGTTTCTTTAATTCATCTAGATTATTAAATTTTTTTGTATCTCTAATTTTTTTAATAATATCAAAAGATAAACGCATCCCATATAGATCTTGATTAAAATTTAAAATATGTGCTTCAAATTGATATTTTTTCCCTTTTAATGTAGGTTTAAATCCAATATTTGCTACAGCTTGATATAATTCATTATTAATTTTTGTTTTAACTGCGTACACACCATCGAGAAGTTCACTCTTAAATTTTATATTGGCTGTTGGGAATCCAAGTTTCTTTCCTAGTTTTTCACCATGTATTATCTTACCAGATACCGAATATCTTCTCCCAAGTAATTTTTCTACTTCATCAAATTTATCTTCATTTATTAATTTTCTAATTTTTGTAGTACTAACTCTCAAATCATCAATTTTATGTTCACCTATTATATGTAATTTTCTTTGATTTCCATTATAGTGTTTATTTAGCGTTTTTATATCTCCATCTTGGTTTTTACCAAATTTAAAATCTTTTCCTACTAGTAAATTCTTTACTCTTAGTTTATTTACCAATATTTCTTCAATAAATTTTATTGATTCCATTGATGATAGGCTTTTATTAAATCTAAGCAAAAAAAGATAATCTATATTAAAATCTGAGATTAACTTTATTTTTTCACTAATGTTGTATATTTCATGTTTTTTTTCACCAAAGAAAATTTTTGGGATAGGGTAGAATGTTATTAACGCAGATTTTATATTATCTTTCTTAGATATTAGCTTTATATCCTCAATAATTTTTCTATGTCCAAAATGAATTCCATCAAAAGCACCAATTGAAGCTGATAAATAATTAGTAGAATTATAATTATTTAAATCTCTAATAATCTTCATAGTTATAAGTGTTTATGGTTAAATTCATTAAATCTAACTCTTAAAATTACTAGTGTTATCAGATATATAATTATTGATAAAATAATAATAGAGAATAAAATACCTAATCTTTTTTGCATAATCCACTCTGACCATTGTAAAGCATTAAGTGAAAAGTAGTTAATTACAAGGATCATCACTATTGTTGCTATGATAGTTTTAAATAGGAGCGAGAATAAAGATTTATCAATAGACAAGATGCCTTTTTTTCTTGCTTCATTAAATAATAAATAAAAGTTTATGTAAGCAGAAATACTTGTTGCCATAGCAAGACCCATATGAACACCTTTAAATTCAATACTTAACAGTGCAATAACGAAGGCTATATTTAATACAAAATTAAAAATCACAGAAATAATTGCAGCACGTACTGGGAAAGTTGTATTTTGTCTTGAATAAAATGCGGGTATAAGGATCTTTGCACCAATCATAGCTGGCAAACCTGAAGCAAATGCAATTAAGCTTAGAGAAGTCATATTTACATCGTACAGAGAAAATTCTCGATACTGTAGAAGCGAAATTAAAATTGGCTCTGATAACATTATTAAACCTGTCATAGTCGGTATAGAAATAATTATAGTTAATTTTAATCCCCAATTTATTATTTTATTGAAATAGTCCTCATTCTTTTGAGAATAGTACATTGATAGTTTTGGTAACATTACAGTAGCTATAGATACACCAAAAATTGCTAGCGGTAGTTCCAAAAATCTGTCAGATACATACAACCAACCAATGCTTCCTGTTATTAAGAAGGAAGCAATAATAGTATCAAATATAAGATTTATTTGAGTAACCGAAGAGCCAACTATTACAGGCAGCATAAGTGTTTTTATTTTTTTTATACCAGAATGGTATAAATTTAAATTCCATCTTGGTAGCAAACCTATCTTCTTTAGTGGATAAATTTGAAAAGCAAGTTGAACAAAACCAGAAACTAGAACTCCAATAGCTAATGCTAACACTGGTTCTTCAAATTTTGGCGCTAAATATACCGCAGAAAAAATTAGTATCAAATTCATTAGAACTGGCGTAATAGCAGGTATTGAAAAGTTATCATAAGTATTTAATATGCCACCTGCAACTGCAACCAAACATATAAAAAACATATAAGGGAAAGTTATTTGTAATAGTTGGACAGCTAAATCAACTTGGTTATTTCCAACATTAATAAAGCCGGGAGCTATAATATAAATTAATATTGGAGCAAGTAATACTCCTATAATAGATACAACTAGTAATACGCAAGCTATAGTTGTCATACTACTATCAACAAATTCTTTAACGTCTTCTTTTTTATTTTCTTTGTAGTCCGTTAATACAGGAATATAAGCAATTGATAAGGCGCCTTCTCCAAAAATTCTTCTAAAAAAGTTTGGTATTCTAAATGCAACAAAAAAAGCATCAAGAGCTCCAGTCGTATTACTAATAAAAATAAATATTGCTGCATCTCTGATATATCCAAAAACTCTTGAAATTAGAGTAAATACGGAGACTATTGTTGTACTTCTAAAAATCTTATTTTTACTAGCAGACATAAGGAGATTATATATAATTTTCAATTACTTTTTAGTTTCTTATTGACAAATTAGTGATAAAACAGCATATTTACGCTCTACTAAATGTATAGGAGCTAATTTAATGGCAAACACAGTTCAGGCAAGGAAAAGAGTTAGACAAGCAGTAAAAAGAAGGCAAAGAAATGTTGCTTTAAAGTCTAAACTTAGGACTCATGTGAAGAATGTCTTTAAGGCAATTTCTTCAGGAGATAAAGAAATTGCTAAAACTAATTACCTTAAAGCTATGCCAGTGATTGACTCTAGTGTTATAAAAGGAATTATTCATAAAAATAAAGCAGCAAGATATAAAAGTAGGCTTAATAGACAGATTAAGTCACTCTAACTACTAGCAATATAAGTACCCACAGTTTTATCTTTATTTTTTATTTTAATAAGAATATTTTCTTTTGTACCTTTAGCTATAATCGTTTCCGTCTTTGATTTTGCGGCTATCTTAGCAGCTGAAACTTTAGTAATCATGCCACCCCTGCCAAGCTTACTTATACTTGGCTTTGCGTATTTATTAATTAGTCTATTTTTAATAGATATTTCGTTAATAAGTTTAACATTTTTAACTTTTCTTGGATCATTATCGTATAAGCCATTTTGATCAGTAAGTATTATTAACTTATTTGCATTAACAAGATTAGATACTAGAGCTGCTAAAGTATCATTATCTCCAAACTTAATTTCTTCTGTAGAAACTACATCATTTTCATTTATTACAGGTATAATACCCATTTTAATTAAGTTTATTATTGTAGACTTGGCATTTGAATATCTTTCCTTATTATTTAAATCTTGATGAGTTAGAAGAACTTGTGCTGTAAGTAATTTATACTTTTTAAATTCCGTTTCGTATGCCTGTACAAGACCCATTTGACCTATTGAAGCCATTACTTGTAAATCTATAATTTTTGTTGGCCTATCAATAATGCCAAGCCTCTTCATGCCTTCAGCAATTGCACCTGAGGATACTAATATTACTCCAATATCCTCAGACATTAGTTTTGAAATTTGACTAGCCCATTTTTTAATATTAGTTATATTTATCCCAGGTGATTTTTTTGTCACTAAAGAACTACCAATTTTTATGACCCATATATTTTTATTTTTCATTTTATTCCTTTCTTTATAGACTTTTAAATAATTTTTTTCTTAATATATCTATCCCTTGTCTTGTTAGTGCAGATATATAAAAAACCTCATCTTTATTATAATATTTACTTACATCTGATTTTATTTTCTCTAACTTATCATCATCAATAGAATCGATTTTATTAATTATTATATATTGTTTTTTTTCAATAAGGGAATTACTAAATTCTGATAGCTCATCATTCGTACTCTCAATATTAGACATAATTTCTGAATAATCAATATTTGATCCATCTATCACATGAAGTAAAATTTTTGTTCTGGCTAAATGCTTTAAAAATTGTATTCCCAATCCCTGTCCTTTAGATGCACCTTCAATTAGGCCAGGTATATCAGCAAGCACAAAAGTGTCATCGTAATTTGATTTTACTACCCCTAAGATTGGATTGAGTGTAGTAAATGGATAGTCTGCAACTTTAGGTTTTGCATCAGTCATAGAAGCTAAAATAGATGATTTACCAGCATTTGGTTTTCCAAGAAGACCTACGTCTGCCAACAATTTCAGCTCTAATTTTACTTCAATTTCATCTCCTTCTAATCCTTTTGTGAATTTTCTTGGCGCACGATTAATTGAAGATTTAAATTTTAAATTACCAAGCCCTCTTCTTCCTCCGTTTGCAATAAGAAATTTTTCATCTTTATTTATTATTTCTCCTAATAATTTATTTTTTCTAAATTCATATATTTCTGTTCCTAATGGCACCGGGATATTTAAATCATTTCCACATTTCCCAGTCATATTTTTTCCTTTTCCATTTTCTCCATTTTCTGCCTTAAAGTGACTTTGGTGTCTAAAATCTTCTAATGTATTAATATTGTTTGCGCCTAAGAAATATACTGACCCACCGTTACCTCCATCACCACCATCTGGCCCCCCGAATTCTATATACTTCTCTCTTCTAAAGCTCGAACAACCGTGCCCGCCATTTCCAGCTTTAATAATAATAGTAACTTCATCAACAAATTTCATTTATGTCTCGCTAAAAAAAATTGGAATTTACGCAGATAAATAGCTAAAAGTATATAAGTAATATATATAAAAATTAATTTACGTAGGAGAGATAATGCTAACAGTTTTTTTATTTTTTGGACCTTTAATTGAAAATTTTACATGACCATCTTTTTTTGCAAAAAGGGTATGATCTTTCCCACAGCCAACATTTGGCCCAGCATGAAATTTGGTCCCTCTTTGTCTTATAAGAATATTCCCAGATTTTACAAGTTCACCACCATATTTCTTTACACCTAATCTCTTAGATTCAGAATCACGTCCATTTCTTGTACTTCCACCTGCTTTTTTATGTGCCATCTTATTTTGCCCCTGAAATCTTAGTAATTTCTACCTTTGTTATATATTGTCTATGTCCTTGGTGTTTTTTATAATGCTTTCTTCTCTTAAATTTTATTATATCTACTTTTTTTTCTCGAGTTTGTTCCATTACCTTACCTTCAATAACACCATTATCAACGAATGGTTTGCCAATTTCTACTTTTTTACCATCAGAAATTAGTAAAATTTTGTCAAATTTGATAGTTTCACCAGCATTTGTATCTAGCTTTTCAATGCTTATAATATCACCCTTTGAAACTTTATATTGTTTACCACCTGTCATTATTACTGCATACATTTTATTTCTCTCACATATACTTTACGATAGAAGAAAGATACTACTATCAAATTAATTTGGGAAAATGTATTCTACATTTATGAAAAAAATAGGTCAATGAAATTTATGGATTACGATCAAATAACAGATATTATGCAAGATGATATTGATGAAATTAACGATCTTATAAAAGATTGCTTAAAATCAGATGTAAGCTTGATTGATACTGTATCTCAGCATATTACAGGAGCGCCTTCCAAAAAAATTAGGCCCTTATTAGTAGCAATTATTGGGAATTCACTCGATATTGAAAAGGAAAAAATATATAAACTCGGTGCTATTATTGAATTTATCCATACTGCTACACTTCTGCATGATGATGTAGTTGATATATCAAATAAAAGAAGAGGTAAAGATACTGCCAATAAAATATGGGGAAATGAGGCAAGTGTTTTAGTTGGTGATTTTCTATATTCGAAATCTTTTGAATTAATGGTTGATTTAGAAAGCATGGATATAATGGAAATTTTATCTAAGGCAACTAATAGAATTGCAAAAGGAGAAGTTCTACAACTTATGCATGTAAGTGATATAAATATATCATACGAGACATATATGAAAATTATATATAACAAAACGGCAACGCTTTTTGAAGCCGC
>CEUZ01138744.1_pt1 | contig 10655 bp, 13 predicted proteins | sample 361511 | NCBI WGS metagenome assembly CEUZ01 (sample SAMEA2622822, study PRJEB7988) | marine metagenome | biome: marine biome (ENVO:00000447); feature: surface water layer (ENVO:00002042); material: "saline water (ENVO:00002010), including plankton (ENVO:xxxxxxxx)" | depth 5 m
ACGAGGGCTTTACTATTCCTTAAAAAAGCCTTTTTTAATTTATAACAACGCTTAAGTAAATTATATAATTCATAAATGATAAAAAAACTACTTATATATAATTCTGGGGGAGGAATCGGAGACTCTATTCAATTGTTCCCTTTAATTTTAACGTTAGAAAATCTTTTTGAAAAATCTGAAATCTATTACCTGGGAGCCCATGAAAACCATTATTTGGGTCAATTAAAAGAATACAATATTAAAATAAAAACCTTAAACTTAGGATTGCAATACTTTGGATTTAGATGGTGGCATTTGATTGTAGCCAAAAAGGAATTTTTAAAACTAAAATTAAATGAATTTGATTTAATTGTAGATTGTCAATCTAAATTGAGAAATACTATTATTTTAAAACGAATACCTTCGAAAACTTTTTATTCATCAACTTTTAAAAATATTTTTTGCTCTGGATTAGAACGCCCTGCTGAAGAATTTTGGTCTAGTTTGAAAACAATTGATTATGATATAAAAAATATACCAAAAAAATATTTTGATGAATCGGTAAGATTGTTGCCTGACAAAAATTATATAGGATTTTCTTTAACTCAAGGCAACGTTTATAGAAAAAAAGAGTGGCCTTTAAATAAAATTATAAAATTATCTGAAGAATTGGTTAAAAATAATAAAATTCCTGTTTTCTTGATTGAGAAAAAATATCAAGAACTCAAAAATAATATTAAAAGTTCAATTCCATCTGCATTATTTCCTGAACATGAAACATCTTTAAACTGTCCTGCCTTAATTACTTGCCTTGGCACAAGACTGGACCTAGCAATAACAATAGATAATGGAATCATGCATATGCTTTCATTAAGCAAAGTTCCAATCGTTTCTTTATTTGGACCAACTAACGCTGAAAAGTTCGCTCCTAAATATAAAGCCGCTAAAGTTTTGGATAGTAAAAAAATTTACAAATCAAAAAATGTTTCAGATATTACCGTTGAAGATGTGCTACAGGCTGTAAAGCAATTTGTAAACTTTTGATATTAAGTCTACAATCTTTATAACCCTGTTTAACAATATTTAGATAGCGTTCGGTCGGTGGAACTAATTTTGTTTTTCTAACCATAGTATAAGTCATCACTCTATTTCCTTTGTGGTTAAAAAATATTTTTTTATATAATGTAGGATATTCTTCATAAACATCTAATCTTCTTTCTGCACATCGTGAAATCATATAAAGCGCTCCATAAACTTTTTTTCCTGCTTTTTTTTCTATATCACAAGCGCCGTACTTGCTCCTGAAGGTTAATTGATAACCATGAAGAATATGTTTTTTAATATAACGACATTTTGGACATCTTCTTTTCATTTGCGCATGATGTAAATTGCTACCGTAAGCAAAATAAAACCTCATAATTATGTTGTGCCTATCATTTTTATTTTTTTCTTTTTTAAAAAACTTACAATGTCTTTATGACAATCGTCAATTTTTTTTTTATCAGCAGATCTAATTACTATTGAAACGCCTAGTTTTCCTTTCTTGAAAAAGGGGTAACTTCCAATATCTATAGTTTTATATTTATTTTGTACTTTTCCTAAAGGACTAGCAATTTCACTTTCAACTGTTCTCAAAGTTATTGTTTTACTTAATATCTTTTTTCCTCCTATAATTTCATTCTTTAATCCACCTAGCATTGATTTTAAAATGGAGGGGACTCCTGGTAAACAATAAACATTACCAATATTAAATCCTGGCGCGCCACTACTAGGATTGAAAATTAACTTAGCTTTAATTGGCATCATAGCCATTTTTTTTCTACCTGAATTAAACGCTTTTTTTCCGTAATATTTTTCTAAAAGATTATAAGCTTTCTTGTGATATCCGTATTTTGAATTAAAGGCTTTAGCTATCGAAAGTGAAGTAATATCATCATGTGTAGGTCCAATACCTCCTGTAGTAAAAACATATTTAAATTTCTTTTTAACGTCGTTTATTGTTTTGATTATTTTTTTTTCTATATCAGGAATTATTCTAACTTCTTCTAGTTTAACTCCAAGTTCATTTAGCCAAAGAGATATTGCAACAACATTAACATCTTGAGTTCTGCCTGACAAAATTTCATTGCCTATTACGACAATTGCGGCATTTACTTTTTCTTTGATTTTCTTCATATTTAAATAATATTTATTTCAAATGAAATTTAAAAAGAAATTATTACAAGGAACTTTAATAAAAAGATACAAGAGATTTTTTGTAGACATAAAATACAAAAATAATACTATAACTGCACACTGTCCAAATTCAGGTTCTATGATGGGACTTTTAAATGAAGGAAACCATGTATGGTTTTCTGAAGTCGACAATATTAAAAGAAAATTAAAATATACTCTTCAAATAATTAGTGTAAACAATAATTTGGTAGGCATTAATACTCACTTAACCAACAAAATAGTTTTGGAAGCTCTACAAGAAAAAAAAATTAAAAATTTGTCTAAATATACAAATATTAAACCTGAAGTAAAGTTTACTGATAAGACAAGATTTGATTTTTTAATTTCAAATACTAAAGAAAAATGTTTTTTGGAGGTTAAAAATGTGACGCTCCTTAGAGAAAATAATGTGGCTGAATTTCCCGATGCAATAACTTCTCGTGGCACAAAACATTTAAGGGAACTGATAAGTGCTAAAAAAAAGGGTTTTGAAAGCTATATTTTTTATCTAATTCAAAGAGAAGATTGTAAATCTCTTAAAATTGCAAAAAATATTGATGGAGAGTATAAAAATGCTCTCGATGATGCGTTAAAAAATGGTGTTAAAATACTTTGTTATGATTGTAAATTAAACAACGAAGAGATAAGAATTAATAATCAAATTAATTATGAAAAATAACTATAAAGAAACTTTTGAATATATGAAAATTGCTGGATCTTTGGCCGCGGAAACCTTAGATGAAATTACTTCCTACGTAAAACCAGGCATTTCTACAGAAAAAATAGATAAAATTTGCTATGAATTTATAAGAGATAACGGCGGTTATTCTGCTCCACTTTACTATAGAGGTTTTCCCAAATCTTGTTGCACATCTGTTAATCATGTTGTGTGTCATGGAATTCCTACCGAAAAATATTTAAAAGAAGGTGATATTTTAAATATTGACGTCACAGCTATTGTTAATGGCTGGCATGGTGATACTAGCAGAATGTTTTTTGTCGGTGATGTTTCTGTAAAATGCAAAAATTTGGTATCAACTACTTACGATTCAATGATGAAAGCTATTTCAATAATTAAGGATGGAATTCATTTAGGAGATATTGGAGAAACAATTCAAACTTTTGTAGAAAAAAAAGGTTTTTCGGTAGTTAGAGACTTTTGTGGTCATGGTATAGGTAAAATATTCCACGAAGCTCCAAATATACTTCATTACGGCAAAAAAGGTGATGGAATTAAATTAGAAACTGGAATGATGTTTACAGTAGAACCCATGATAAATGAGGGCATATATAACACCAAATTACTTAGGGATGGATGGACAGCAGTAACAAAAGATAAAACTTTATCAGCACAATTCGAACATACTGTTGGTGTAACTAACGATGGATTTGAAATATTTACTAAGTCTAAAAAAGAATATGAGCAACCTCCTTATTTAAAATGATAGAAAGATACTCCAGAAAAGAAATTAAAAAAGTTTGGGAAGAAAAAAATAAGTATCAAATTTGGTTAGATATCGAAATTGCGGCCGCCCAAGCTATGGAGAAACTCAAACTTATTCCTAGGGGCGTATCAGCAAAAACAAAAAAAAAGGCTAAAATTAATGTCGAAAGGATACACAAAATTGAAAAAAAAGTTCACCACGATGTAATTGCTTTTTTAACTTCTATAACAGAAAAAGTTGGAAGTGATGCTAAATTTTTACATAAAGGTATGACTTCGTCTGACGTACTAGATACCAGTTTTAATATTCAATTGGTCCAATCAAGTAAAATTATTGAAAAAGATATAGATGAAATTTTAAAAGTACTTAAAAATAAATCTTTTAAATATAAAAATACTATTTGTATAGGTAGAAGCCATGGAATCCATGCTGAGCCCACTACTTTTGGTCTAAAGCTGGCAAGTTTTTATGAAGAATTTAAAAGAAATAAAATAAGACTTAAAAATGCAAGAAAAGAAATTTCTACATGCGCTATATCAGGTGCCGTTGGCACTTTTGCAAATATAAATCCAAAAATTGAAGCACACGTAGCAAAAAAATTTAACTTAAAAATTGAACCTATATCAACTCAAGTTATACCAAGAGATAGACATGCATACTTTTTTTCTGTACTTGGCATAATTGCTGGATCAGTAGAGAGAGTTGCAACAGAAATTAGAAATTTACAAAAAACTGAGTTACAAGAAGTGGAAGAATTTTTTGACCACAGCCAAAAAGGTTCTTCGGCTATGCCACACAAAAAAAATCCTATATTAAGCGAAAATCTAACAGGACTCGCAAGAATGGTTAGAAGTTATGTGATTCCAGCCTTGGAAAATATATCACTTTGGCATGAAAGAGATATTTCTCATTCAAGTGTTGAGCGAAATATTGGTCCAGATTCTACTATCACGCTAGATTTTGCTCTTAACAGATTAAAAAATATTTTAAAAAATATGAATGTATATCCAAAAAAAATGCTACAAAACCTTAGTATTACTAATGGTTTAATATTTTCACAAAGAGTAATGCTAGAATTAACTAAGCATGGTTTTACAAGAGAAAAAGCCTATACATTGGTACAAAAAAATGCACAAAAATCGTGGAAAAAAAATATATCCTTTTACGAAAGTTTAATGAACGACTCATTGATTAATAAAAAAATTTCTAATAAAGATTTGTTAAGAATGTTTAGACTAGATTATCATACAAAAAGAATTAATTTAATATTTACTAGAGTCTTTAAATAAATATGAACAAAGGTAAAAAACTTTACGAAGGAAAAGCAAAAATTTTATACGAAGGACCTGAAAAAGGTACGGCCATACAACATTTCAAAGATGAAGCAACGGCTTTTAATAATCAGAAAAAATCTACAGTAGAAGGAAAAGGAGTTTTAAATAATAGAATATCGGAACATATTCTTAACAATATTAATCAAATAGGTATACCCACGCATCTAATAAAAAGACTAAATATGCGTGAACAATTGGTATGGCTTGCTGAAATATTTCCAGTAGAATTTATTGTAAGGAATATTGCCACAGGTTCTTTAACAAAAAGATTAGGTATCGCTGATGGAACTGTTTTATCTAAACCACTTCTCGAATACAGTTATAAAAATGATGATCTTGGTGACCCAGTTGTAGCAAGAGAACATATAACTGAATTTGGTTGGGTATCTTCAGCAGAATTAGATTTAATAAATGACTATACATTACGAATTAATGATTTTATGCAAGGAATGTTTAGAGGTGTTGGGATAAAACTTGTTGATTTTAAATTAGAATTTGGAAAAGCAAAAATTGACGGTAAAAATAAAATTATATTGGCCGATGAAATAAGTCCTGACACATGTAGACTCTGGGATGTTTCTAGTGAAAAAAAACTAGATAAAGATAGATTCAGAAAAGATTTAGGTAACATTATACAAGCATATCAAGAAGTTGCTAGAAGACTTGGAATAATACATGAAGAAGGCAACATTAGTACAGTCAAGTTTGGTAAACCTAAAGCAGTAAACATAAAAAAAAAATAAATTGAAAATATCAGCTATAGTCACTTTGAAAAAAGATGTGCTTGATCCCCAAGGAAAAGTTGTAAACCAAACTCTAAAAAACATGGGATATAAAAATATTTCTAATATAAGACAGGGAAAATACTTCGAAATAGAGTTGAATGAAACAGATATAGAAAAAGCTAAAAAAATAGCTAAAGAAATTTGTGAAAAACTATTAACCAATGTTGTAATTGAAGATTATAAAATCGATTTAAAATAATGAAATCTTCTGTAATAGTTTTTCCAGGCTCTAATTGTGATAGAGATATTGCTGTAGCACTCGAAAAATTTCAAATTCGAAATGAAATGATATGGCATGATGAAGTAAATTTGCCAAAATCAGATCTTGTTGTCTTGCCTGGTGGATTTTCATATGGAGACTATTTGAGAACAGGATGTATAGCTAGTAAATCAAAAATTATTAATGATGTAATTAAACATGCTAAAAATGGAGGTTTGATTTTGGGCATTTGCAATGGATTTCAAATTTTAATTGAAACAGGCTTACTTCCGGGTGTTTTATTAAGGAATAAAAGCCTTAGATTTATTTCAAAAAATGTCTTTTTAAAAGTAACCAATACTACCAATAATTTTTGTATTAATTATAAAAACAAAGATATTATTGAATTACCAATAGCACATAATGAAGGAAATTATTTTGCTAACAATTATATTTTAAAAAAATTGGAAGACAAAAATTTAATTGCATTTAAATACTGTGATAGTAAAGGAAATATTAATCATGACACTAACCCAAACGGTTCTACAAATAATATAGCGGGAATTTTAAACAACGAAAAAAATATTTTAGGAATGATGCCACACCCAGAAAGGTTAATAGATACAGTTCTGTCTGGTGAAGATGGTTCTATAATGTTTGAAAGTCTTCTTAAATCACAATAAATATGAAAATTACGTCCAAGATAGTTTCTGACCATGGTCTTAATTTAGATGAGTACAAAAAAATTATCAGTCTAATTGGTAAGGTGCCAAATCTTTTAGAACTAGGTATTTTCTCTGCCATGTGGAATGAACACTGCTCATACAAATCATCAAAAAAACATTTAAAAACTTTGCCTACAAAAAATAAAAAAGTTATTCAAGGACCAGGTGAAAACGCTGGTATAGTCGACATTGGCGATAATGATGCGTTAGTATTTAAAATTGAAAGTCATAACCACCCATCATATATAGAACCATATCAGGGAGCAGCTACTGGAGTTGGTGGTATATTAAGAGATATATTTACTATGGGTGCAAGACCGATAGCTACTTTAAATTCTTTACATTTTGGAAGCCATAATCATAAAAAAACAAAAAATCTTTTAAATGGTGTCGTTTCCGGTATTGGAGGTTATGGCAATTGCATAGGTATACCTACTGTTGGAGGAGAGGTTAAATTTGACCATTCATACAATGAAAACATTTTGGTCAATGCTATGGCCGTAGGTTTAGCAAAAAAAAATAAAATATTTTACTCAAAAGCAAAGGGCATTAATAAATCTGTAATTTATGTAGGTTCAAAAACTGGTAGGGATGGAATACATGGAGCAAGTATGGCTTCTGCTGAATTTGACGCCAATGTAGAAGAAAAAAAACCAACTGTACAAGTAGGAGATCCATTTACTGAAAAACTTCTTCTAGAGGCCTGCTTAGAACTTATGAAAGATGATTCTATAATTTCTATACAAGATATGGGTGCCGCTGGTTTAACCTCTTCCAGTGTTGAAATGGCCTCAAAAGGTGATTTAGGTATAGAAATAAATTTAAATAAAATACCATGTCGTGAAGAGAAAATGACACCGTATGAAATGATGCTTTCCGAAAGTCAGGAAAGAATGCTTTTAATATTAAACACAGGCAAGGAAGAAAGAGCTAAAAAAGTTTTTGATAAATGGGGTCTAGATTTTTCAATAATTGGAAAAACAACTGATACAAAGAATTTAATTTTAAATTTTAATAATGTGGAAGTCGCCAATTTACCTTTATCTTCGTTATCAAAAGATGCTCCAATTTATGACAGAAAGTGGAAGAAAAATTCTATTACTAAAAAAAATACTCATAAACAAGATTTTAAAAAAATAAATATATTGGATAGTTTTAAAAAAATTTTGTCGACTCCCAATAATTCAGAAAAAAGTTGGATTTGGGAGCAGTATGACCATACAGTAATGGGTGATACAATCCAAAAACCGGGAGGAGATTCAGCTGTCGTAAGAATTCATGGAAAAAATAAAGCTGTAGCTATAACGGTTGACTCTTCAGCTCATTATTGTGCAGCAAACCCAGTCTCTGGTGCTAAACAAGTCGTTTCTGAAGCTTGGAGAAATCTTATTGCGGTAGGTTCTGAACCCTTAGCTATAACAAATTGCTTAAATTTTGGTAACCCTGAGAAAGAAAAAATAATGGGCCAATTTGTTGAAACAATTGATGGAATTTCTCAAGCATGTAGATATTTAGATTTTCCTGTAGTTTCCGGGAATGTATCTTTTTATAACGAAACTCAAAATAAGGCTATTTCACCAACACCAACAATTGGTGGAGTTGGATTAATAAAAAACCTCAACCATATGGTAACAAAAAATTTTAAAGAAATTGGAAGCGATATATTGGTTGTTGGAAAAACTTCGGGACATCTTCACCAAAGTGAGTTTTTTAGAGAAGTTTTGAATATTAAAGAAGGTCCACCACCTGAGGTTAATTTGTTTAACGAAAAAAACAACGGTCTTTTAATTAAAAATCTTATTTCAAAAAAACTTTTAAATTCAGCCCACGATGTATCTTCAGGGGGTATACTTATTGCCCTGTCTGAAATGTGTTTATACAGTAAAATTGGTGCAAAAATTAAGGTTCCAAGAGATAATATTACCATGCATGAATATCTATTCGGGGAAGATCAAAGTAGATACTTGATTGAAATTAATGAAAAAAATAAAAATCAAGTGATTAAAACATTGGAAAAAAGTAGTGTATATTACGATTATATTGGAAAAACACAAAAAGACAGTTTAAATTTAGAAAAAGAATTCGATATGAAATTGTCTGATTTAATAAAATTAAATTGTTCTTGGTTTAAAAGCTATTATAACGAAAATTAAAATTTATGAGTTTAAAATTAGAAGAAATTGAAAATTTAATTAAAGAAGCTATACCAGACGCTGAAATTACTATTAAAGATCTGGCTGGTGACGAAAACCATTATTCTGCGACAATTAGGTCAAAAATCTTTGTTGGAAAAAGTAAAATTGAGCAACACAAAATGATATATAAGGCATTGAAGGGCAAGATGGGTAATGAATTACACGCTTTAGCATTAAATACTATGGAAAATTAATTATGGAAGAAAATACAAAAATAAAAATAAATGAATTAATTAAAAATCACGAAGTTTGCTTATTTATGAAAGGAACACCGGATGTTCCTCAATGTGGTTTTTCCCTAGCTGTATCTAACGTATTAAAACATTTGCAGGTTAAATTTACTGGAATTAATGTTTTAGAAAATAATGATATTAGAGAAGGCATAAAAGAATATAGCGACTGGCCTACAATTCCTCAACTTTATATAAAAGGTGAATTTATAGGTGGATGTGATATTGTAAAAGAAATGTTTGAAAAAGGCGAACTCCAAACAAAACTTCAAGAAAAAAAAATAGAATACAAAAATTAATCTTATTTTCTTAAAATAGTTCTGATTTTTTTGCTTATATACTTTTTAAATATTTTAAAAAAAGTTATTTTTTTAGCTTCAATATTTATTAACGAGTCATCTATCCTGAATTCAATTTTTCCTTCCCAAATTAATTCTATTACAAAGCTTTCTCTAAAAATATTTTCAAAAATTTTTGCCATCGAAACAGTAATAAAAGGGTCTAGTATTTGATTCCTCTTAGATGCAACAATATGATTTTCAGTATCATCAAATCTAAACCACCAGATATGATCTTTCTTATTTTCAAAAACTAAATTATCTCCTAATCTTGTTGGTAGTTCAATATAACCTCTAGATGAAATTCTTTGAATTTCTTTTAAAAAAAATTCAAAATCTTCTACATGCTCAATTACATGACTAGCTATAACAAAATCAAATTCTTTATCTTTAAATGGTAGTTTTTTTTCTTTTATTCTTACAAAATTTTTTCCTTTATAAAAATCTGAAAAATCTTGGATGTCAGCAATCACAGTAGCATTATCATTTGCCCTATATCCACATCCAATATCTAATACTTTCCAATTAGAGTTTCGTGCAAGTGTTTTGTTAACAATATTTATTGATGTTCTTTTAAGCAAAGTGTTTTTATTTTATCTAGAATAGTACTCAATAACCAGATTTGGTTCCATTATAGTTGGATAAGGTATTTCAGAAAATTTTGGAATTCTAATAAATTTGGCTTTTTTATTCTTTTCATCCATTTGTATATAATCTGGGACATCTCTTTCTTTACTTACTAGAGAACCTTTTATTACTGTCATTTCTTTAGATTTATCTCTTACTTCAATCATATCTTCAGTTTTAACTAAATAGCTTGGTATATTTACTTTTTTACCATTTACTTTGATGTGACCATGATTGATTAATTGTCTTGCAGAAAAAACTGTAGCAGCAAACTTTGCTCTGTATATAATTGTATCTAATCTTCTCTCGAGAAATCCTACTAAATTTTCTGAAGTATTGCCCTTTTTTTGTATAGCTTTGCGATAAACATTTCTAAATTGTCTTTCATTCATATTTCCATAATAAAATTTCATTTTTTGTTTTGCTTCAAGCTGAGTACCGTAATCGGAAGGCTTACCTTTTTTATTTTTACCATGCTGTCCTGGAGGATAATTTCTCGAATTAAATGGGCTTTTGGGTCTGCCCCATAGATTAACCTTAAGTCTTCTATCAACTTTATGTTTAGATGCTAATCTTTTTGTCAT
>CEUZ01256226.1_pt1 | contig 10655 bp, 8 predicted proteins | sample 361511 | NCBI WGS metagenome assembly CEUZ01 (sample SAMEA2622822, study PRJEB7988) | marine metagenome | biome: marine biome (ENVO:00000447); feature: surface water layer (ENVO:00002042); material: "saline water (ENVO:00002010), including plankton (ENVO:xxxxxxxx)" | depth 5 m
TTGAAATTACCCCAAGCTTATTCAATTATTACAAATGTTGATGAAGAACATATGGACTATTATAAAACTCTAAAAAATTTGAAGAATCATTTTATTCAGTTTATTGAAAAAACACCTTCGCTAGGAAAGTCTTTTATATGTATAGACAATAAAAATAATAAAGAAATTATAAAAAAGATTAAAAATAAAAATTATCATACTTATGGAACAAATGATAAATCTAATTTTAAGATACAAAATATTAATCAAAATAAAAACTTTTCATCGTTTGATATTAAAATATCGTTACCTGGTAAAAAAAAATCCTATTTAAAGAATATTAAGGTCCCTATTATGGGTTTACACAATATTAGAAATGCAACAGCCGCGTCTGCTGTAGCTTATGTAATTGGAATTTCAAAGATTAATATTAAAAAAGGTTTAAAGAGTTTCAAAGGAGTTCAAAGAAGGTTTAATTATTTATTTAAGTATAGAAATTCAATATTCTTTGATGACTATGCGCATCATCCAACTGAAATCACCGAAGTATTAAATGGAGCTAAAGAGGTTTATCATAATAAAAAAATTTGCTGCATATTTCAGCCACACAGAATATCAAGAGTTAAAAATTTAAAAAGACAATTTTCTAATTCATTCAAAAAAGCCGATACAGTAGTTCTATGTCCAATTTATAAAGCAGGCGAAAATATTAAACTTGGATTCAGTTACTATAATTTTGCAAAAGAAATAGCCTTAAACTCTAAGGTAAATTTAATAATGATTAAAAATCAGTTTGAACTCAATAAATTTGTAAATCAAAATATTTTTGATTGTCAAATTGTTATAGGTATGGGAGCAGGATCAATATCTAATTGGATGAGACAATTACCAAAAACATTAAATGGAAAATAAAGATTTAAAAGATTTTTCAAAAAATATTACAGGAAAAGTAAGCTTTGACTACGAGATAAAAAATCTCAATTGGTTCAATATTGGAGGAAAAACAAAAGTATATTTTAAACCCGAAACTTTAGATGAGTTAGTAAGATTTCTTAAAATTTATCAAAATAGATCAAATATTTTTATTTTAGGAGCAGGGTCAAATGTACTATTCGATGATAAAACTTATGATGGGACAATTATTAAACTTGGAAAGAAATTTTCAAATTTAACATTATTAGGGAAAAATAAAATTATCGCTGGTGCCTCGGCCTTAGATAGAAAATTGGCAGAATTTGCTAAAGAAAATGAATTATCTGGTTTTGAGTTTTTATATTCAATACCAGGAACCATTGGAGGTGGAATAAGAATGAATGCTGGATGTTTTGACTCTGAATTTAAAGATATATTGATTTCAATCCAATTAATTGACTTTAAAGGGAATATTAAAACAATCCCAGCTGATAAAATTGACTTTTATTATCGGGGAAACGATATCCCTAAAAATTATATTTTTTTAAGCGCAACATTTCAAGGTATAAAAAGTAATAGAAAAGAAATTCTACATAAAATGGAAATTTTTAAATTAAAAAAAGAAAAAGCTCAACCAACCAAAATTAAAACTGGTGGAAGCACATTTAAAAATCCAAATAATATAAAAAATAAAGTATGGGAATTAATTCAAAAATCAGTACCCGTTGATACATCATTTGGAGATGCAAAAATTTCTGAAAAACATTGTAATTTTTTTGTGAACAAAAAAAATGCAACCTCAGGTGATATGAAAAAATTAATTAATTTTGTTAAAAAAAAGGTTAAAGAGAAAACGGGAATAGAATTAACTTTAGAAATTGTGCTTGTAGAATAAATGAAAAAAATTTTAATATTGTCAGGAGGATATTCAAAGGAAAGAGAAATAAGTATTAAAACTGGTAACGAAGTAGCAAAAGCTTTAAAAAAAAAATATAAAGTTAAAATACTCGATCCAAAAGGAGAATTTATTAATCAAATTAGAAAATATAAACCAGATGTTGTATTTAATGCTTTACATGGTAGATACGGTGAAGATGGATATATTCAAGCCATACTTGAAAATGAAAAAATTAAATATACACACTCTGGTGTAAAATCATCTTCAATAGCTATAGATAAAGACATATCAAAAAAGATTTTTATTAAATATAATATTTTAACCCCTAACTACCTTAATTTTAATTTTAAAAATAACAAACTTGATAACAAGTTAATCAAAAAAATTAAAAAAAAATTAACATTTCCGGTTGTAGTAAAGCCATTTAACGAAGGATCATCAGTCGAGGTTTATATATGCTCGGAAAAAAATTTTTTGCAAAAATTAAGTAAACTTCAAGATTATAAAGAAGTTCTTATAGAAAAATACATTCCAGGAAGAGAAATTCAAGTAGCTATTTTGGGACAGAGAAAATTGGGAGCTATAGAGCTTAAACCAAAAAGAAAATTTTATGACTATAAAGCAAAGTATGACAAAAAAGCAAAAACAAAACATATCATTCCTGTTAAGATTAGTAATAAAAAATTAAATGAAGTTCTTAATATAGCAAAAACAGCTCATAAAATAATAGGATGCAAAGGAGTCACCAGATCAGACTTTAAATTTTATAAAAATAAATTTTATTTGTTAGAAATTAATACGCAACCCGGAATGACATCGCTATCACTAGTACCAGAAATTGCCAGGTATAAAAATATAAGTTTTTTCAATTTAATTGAATGGTTAATTAAAGATGCGTCTATTAATAGATAAAAAGATTAAAATTTTTATTTACGTTATAATTTTTTTTCTTGTAAGTACTGTAAATAATCTAAATATTTTAACAAATAGGGTTAATTTCTTTGATATAAAAATTATTGATATCAAAGGAGTTGAGGAAAGTTTAACTAAAGAAATTTATAATTCACTAAGCTTTCTAATAAATAAAAATATTTTTTTTTTAGATCAAAACACTATAGAGAAAAATTTAAATAAGTTTAATTTCATTGAGAAGTATGAGGTATTTAGAGAGTTTCCATCTTTTTTAAGTGTTAAAATTGAAAAAACAGAATTAGTTGCAATCAAAATTAAAGAAAATAAAAAATATTATATTGGAAAAAATGGGAAGCTAATTGATTTTAGCAAATTTGAAAGTAAAACAAAACTACCATATGCATTTGGTAATTTTTCAGAGGAAGAATTTTTTAGTTTTTTAGAAATTTTAAGAATTAATAAATTTAATATAAATGATGTAAAAAATTACTATTATTTCGCAAATAAACGATGGGATTTAAAATTGCATAACGATACATTGATTAAATTTCCACAAAAAAATTTAGATAATTTTGTATTAATTGCCAAATCAATTATAAAAAATAAAAATTTCAACAAAAAAAAAGTTATTGATTTAAGAATACCAAATCAAGTAATTATTTCTTATGAGTAAAGAAGATTTACTTACAATAATTGATTTTGGTTCCACAAAAATAAGGTTAGGTGTTTTTAATAAAAACTTATCAAATCAAAAATTTATTTTAGAAGAAGAGATTCATAATGATTTTAATGATCAATATTTTGATACACAAAAAACTGAAAAGTTAATTCAAAATATGATTTATAAAGCAGAAAAAAATTTTGATAAGCATCTTACAAGTATTTTTTTGATGTTAGATAGTAAAGATTTACTTTCTTTGGACATTTCAGTCAAAAAAAATACAGGTAATAATAAAAATTTAAATGAAGAAATTGAATATTTAATCAAAGATTCAAAAAATCTTATAGAGAAAAATAATAAAAGCAAAAAAAATATTCATATCATTGTAAATAAAATTATTATAGACGATAAAGAATATTTTGATTTACCAGAAAATATTTTAAATTTTAAAAATCTTGTATTAGATTTAAAATTTGTTTTAATTCCATTAACTCTCTTAAATAAAATTACAAAAATGTTTAAAAACATTCAATTATCTATTAGTAATTTTTTATGTTCTACTTATGTCAGATCATTTAATTATTCACAATCTTTTGAAAGCTTTGAGTATAAATTTTTTTTAGACATTGGCTTTAAAAAAAGTTGTTTATCCATATTTAGAAATAAAAATTTAATTTATTTAGATACGATTCCTATAGGAGGTAATCATATTACAAATGATATATCCAAAGTTATGAATTTAAATATTAATAGTTCAGAAAGTTTAAAAAGATCATTCAGCAAATCTAATTCAATATTTTCAAACGAAAGTGATTATAATTTAAAAAAAAATAACACAGATACAGAATTTAATGATTTATTACATAAAGTTGTTCATGCAAGAATTGAGGAAATAATTAATTTAAGTTTTAAAAATTGTAATTTATTGAATCAAGAAATTATTAATAATAATTCAATTTTAATATTTATTGGAGAAGGTTCCAAAGTTTTAAATAAAAACTCTATTTATTTAAATGAAAAATTTAATCTATTTAAGGAAATGAATTTTTTTGATGAAACTTCAGATAGAATTTGCAACTCAGGATTTGTTTATAACGAAACTAAAAATAACGCAGAAGTAGTGGTTGTTCCAAAAAAAAACAGAAGATATGGTATATTTGAAAAATTATTCAATTTTTTTAATTAAACTTGGTATTTTCTTGTAACATTAGTTGTATTTTATAGAGCTTTTCCATCTCATATAAATTCGATGTGTCTATTTTAAAACAAAAAACAGTAAAAAAACCTATCCAAGTTACAGGTGTTGGGCTACACACAGGTATTGAGTCAACACTAAGAATATTACCATCAAAACCAAACACTGGAATATTGTTTAAGAGAGTGGATTTAGAAAAAAACAATATCATCATTCCAAATATATATAATGTAAACAATACTAAACTATGCACAACTATTACAAATGAACATGGTATAGAGGTTTCAACAATTGAGCATTTAATGGGTGCGCTTATGATAATTGGGATAGATAATGCATTAATAGAGATAAATAACAAAGAAGTTCCAATTTTAGATGGTTCTGCAAAAAACTTTGTTACATTGATACAGGAAGCTGGATTTGAAATAAGTGAATCTCCTATAAAAATAATTAAAATTGAAAGAGAAGTAGAAATTAAAAAAAATGAAAAATATATAAAAATTTCTCCTTCAAAAATCAGCCTAGACATTGATTTTGAAATTAAATACCAAAATAGTTTCATTGGTACGCAAAGAAATAAAGTAAATATATATAATGATAAATTAACCGATGTATTAAACTCTAGAACTTTTTGTTTATTTGAAGATATTGAAAATTTAAAAAAGATGGGATTAGCCAAAGGCGGAAGCTTAGAAAACGCTTTGGTTGTTCAAAACGAAAAGTTATTAAATTCAGAAGGCCTAAGAAATAGTCTTGAATTTGTAAACCACAAAATTTTAGATTGTGTCGGAGATCTTTATTTGACTGGCTATAAGATAGTAGGCTCTATAATTTGTTCTCAAGGGGGTCATAGTTTAACTAACATGGTTTTAAGAAAAGTTTTTGAGGATTCTAGCAATTTTTCAATTTTTGAGCTAAACGGAAAAAACCTACCCCACACATTTATTAATAAATCACAGCTAAAATCTATAGCATAATAATCTAAAATTTCGTAAAAGTTCAATATAACTTTTAATGAATATTTATTTTAAATACATTTTAATTGCTTTGATTGTTTTATTAACTTCATGCAACAAACAAGATAAGACAGTTGATCTTATAGAGGAAACACAAATAGATCTTCAAATGATAAGTACTTACAAAGCAGGAATTAAAGAACTTGAAAGAGGCGATGCATTAATCGCAGCTAAAAAATTTAATGAAGCAGAAATTTTATATCCACAATCAAAATGGGCACCAAGATCAGCGCTGATGGCTGCTTACGCATATTACACTCAAAATTATTTTGATGACTCTATATACGAACTAGAAAGATTTATAAAAACTTACAAAAATCATGAAAGAGAAGATTATGCTTATTATCTTCTGGCGCTATCCTATTACGACCAAATAGCTGATGAAAAGAAAGATTTAAAAACAATCATTAAAGCTAAAGAAAATTTTGAAATAGTCGTTGATAAATTTCCCAACACAGATTTTGCTTTAGACTCAGAATATAAATTAGATTTGATTCAGGATATTTTAGCTTCAAAAGAAATGTATATAGCAAGATATTATGTTGAAAGGGAAAAATGGATACCTGCAATAAATAGATTTAAAATAATACTAGAGGATTATGATACAACAATATTTGCAGAAGAAGCTCTTCATAGATTGGTTGAGATCCACTACAAAATAGGATTAGTCGAGGAATCTAAAAAATATGCTAGTATTCTAGGATATAATTATCAATCAAGCGAATGGTATAAAAAGTCATATAAAATATTTAATCAGGACTATAGCAAGCGGATAAAATCAAATAAAAAAAATAAAAAATCAATTTTAAAAAAGTTTAAAACGTTGATCAACTAAATTGATGAATGATAAAAAAATATATAATCAATATCAAAAAAAAATAGAAGAACTAAAGAAGTATAATAAATTTTATTTTGAAAAGAGTAAGCCAATTATAAGTGACAAAGATTATGATAAATTAAAAAAAGATATTATAAATTTAGAAAAAAAATATAAATTTTTATCAGATAGTAAATCACCCACCAAATCAGTAGGCTTTAAACCATCAAAGAATTTTATTAAACAAAAACATCGATCCCCAATGCTTTCATTGTCAAATGGATTTAATTTAAATGATCTAGACAATTTTGAAAAAAAAATTTTTAATTTTCTAAATATAAAAAAAAAAATTTTAGAATATAATGTTGAGCCAAAGATAGATGGTATTTCAGCATCATTAACTTACAAAAATGGAAAACTAATATCAGGTTTATCGCGAGGTGACGGAAAAGAAGGGGAGCTAATTACTGAAAATTTAAAAACAATTAAAGAAATTCCAAAAATTGTAATTCATTCAGATTTTCCAAATGATATAGAAATACGTGGAGAAGTATTTATTTCAAATAAAGACTTCGACACAATTAAAGACAAATTTGCAAATCCAAGAAATGCTGCCTCAGGAACTTTGAGACAAAAAAATCCAAATGAGACAAAAAAGATCCCATTGAAATTTATCGCTTACACTTTTGGATTTTTTAAAAATAATAATTTTAAAAAACAATCAGATTTTATACAAGCACTTGAAAAATGGGGATTTAAAACAAGTAAATATAATCAAATAATTTCTGGAACGAAAAATTTAATAAAATTTCATGAAAAATTTGAAAAAAAAAGATTTGAATTGGAATATGATGTTGATGGATTAGTTTATAAAATTAATAGCTTTGAGATACAAAATAGATTGGGCTTTATAGCAAATGCCCCCAGATGGGCGATTGCACATAAGTTTTCTGCAGAAAGTTCTTTTTCACAAATTCTTGATATAGATATACAAGTCGGCAGAACAGGCGCATTGACCCCTGTTGCAAAAATTAAGCCTGTTAATATAGGTGGAGTTATAGTTTCTAATGCATCACTTCATAACGAAGATGAGATAAATAGAAAAGATATAAGAATAACAGATACTGTCAAAGTCGAAAGAGCTGGAGATGTGATTCCCCATGTGATTTCTGTTGATTTCAATAAAAGGAATAAAAATTCAAAAAAATTTATTTTCCCTAAAAAGTGTCCTTCATGTGGATTATCTATTGAAAAAGAATTTAATTATCAAACTAAAAAATTTGACGCTATAAAGAGATGTCCCTCAGAAGGATATGAATGTGAAAAAATAGCTATAGAAAAAATTAAGCATTTTGTATCCAAAGATGCACTGAATATAGATGGACTTGGAAAAAAAGTTGTTGAAAAATTTTGGGATTTAAATTTTATAAGATATCCACAAGATATTTTTACGCTTGATTTTAAAAAAATCGAAAGTCTTGAAGGCTGGGGCAAACTATCAGTATCTAATTTAATTTATTCAATTAATGAGTCAAAAAAAATAAATTTAGAAAAGTTTATTTTTTCTTTGGGCATAAGACATATAGGTCAAGAAAATGCTAAATTGTTAGCTGAAAACCTTAAAACAGTACAAAATTTATTAAATCTTTCAAATTCTTATGATTTTGAAGCATTCCTAAATATAGATGGAATCGGTGAGACTCAAGTTAAATCTTTAAAAAAATTTTTTTCGAATAAAGAAAACATAAAAGTTATCATAGAATTAAAAGAATACTTGAAGATATCAAAATTTGAAGAAATAAAAGGTGGAAAACTAAGAAATCAAACTTTTTTATTTACCGGCAAACTCACAGGAATGAGTAGAGCTGAGGCAAAAACATTAGTTGAAAAAAATTCAGGGAAAATTTTAAGTTCAGTTAATAACAAACTAGATTATTTGGTTATTGGAGAAAAACCAACATCTAAAAAAGTAAATATAGCAAAAGAGTTGAATATAAAAATTATTAATCAAAATGACTTTGAAAAAAAAATCAAATAAGTCCAATTAGCCATTTTTTCTCTTCATTATTTAAATATTTGGAAATATTTACAAATGTATCTAAATGATACCTGGATAAGTATTTTTTTTCTTTATAATTTAGTAATTTAAAATTTATTAAATCTTTGTCTATTGGTGCAAAAGTAAAATTTTCAAACATAAGATTGTTCCTCTTTTTTTTTACATACACTAAATTTTCTATTCTAATGCCAAATTTGTTTTCTTCATAATAGCCTGGTTCATTACTTAAAAACATGCCTTCTCTAATAGGGATATAATTATATTTTGATAAGGATTGAGGACCTTCATGAACATTCAGAAAAAAACCTACACCGTGTCCAGTGCCATGACTATAATCTAAATTAATTTGATTTAAATAGTGCCTTGCTCTTTTATCTATTTGGTAGCCCTTATTAAGACGATCTAAATTCGTATTTGCAACAGCAATGTGACCTTTTAAAACTCTAGTAAAAATATTTTTTACTCTGATATTTGGTTTTCTAAAGCAAATAGTTCTAGTAACATCAGTTGTTCCATATTTATATTGACCTCCCGAGTCACACAAAAAAATATCATTTTTTTTTATAATTCTATTAGATTTTTTATTAACTCTATAATGAATTATAGCTCCATTCGGTCCTGACCCAGCAATAGTACTAAAACTTGGATATAGATAATTTTTGTTTTTTCTTCTAAACATTTCTAATTTCTTTTCAGCATCTAACTCTGAGATTCGTTTTTTATTTTTTACTTTTGCCCAAAATAAAAACTTGGTTAAAGCTGCGCCATCAAATCGATGAGCCTTCTTTGTGTTTTCAATTTCTTTTTGATTTTTAATTGATTTTAAAAAGTAGCAAGGATCGATATCATTAATTAAATTAAATTTTGAATGAATTAATGTTTCAAAAAAAATAGAGCAACTAAGTAGATCAATTAAAAAACTTTTACCCTTTAGCAATGAAATTACTGAAAAGAAATCTTTATCCTCTTTAAAAGTAATTTTTTTAAAATCTTTATCTTTTTTTATTTTTTTTATTTTAGATGAATCTGAAAAAAAATAAATTTTTTTATCTTTGGTAATTATAACTCTTGAATTAGGTATTGGACTATTTGGATTATCTTTGCCTCTGATGTTTAATAACCATGCTACATTTTCTGGGGCGGTTATAAAAATAATATCGATTTTTCTTTTTTTTAGAATATTTATTATTTTTTGTATTTTTAAACTTAAATGTTCGCCAGTTATTTTAACATCTAATTTATAAAACTGTTCGTTTTTTTTGGTTTTTTTATCTAAATCTATTTTATCAATTAAATTTTCATTTATAGGAATGAGTTCACAGGTATTTTTAAAATATTTTTTTAAAGTCAAATTAGTAAATAAATTTGGATCAAATCCAATTTTTATTTTTTTTTTACTCTTAGTAAATATATTATGTGGAAATATCTTTGGAATTTCAAAAATAGAATACTGTTTTCCGCTTTGTAATTTTGCCTGCAGAGTATATCTTCCATCAACAAATAGATAATTTTTATTAGTCATAATTATCGCAAATCCCGCGGATCCTCTAAAATTTGAAATTTTTTTTAACCTGTCTGGAAATGCATACTCAGAGAAATATTGATCGTTTTTTGGCACTATGTATCCGTCTAAACCGTTATATTTAAACAAGTCCCTTAATATTTTTATTTTATTTTTTTTCATTTAAGTCTTTTTTGATACCTGATCCAACCAGGACTTTTTATTTCATTTTCAAATTCTACATCTTGATTAAAATCAAATTGATCACTTTCATCATTGTTATTAAAAAAGTCGTTTTTTTTTATATTTTCTTCCGGCAATTCGTTAACAAATCTCGAAGCTAAACTTTCCATCCAATCGCCTTGATAAAATCTACTCATTGAAAAACTAATATTAACAATTTTTTTAGCCCTTGTAATTCCCACATATGCAAGTCTTCTTTCTTCCTCTAAACCAGCTTCTCCTTTTTCCTCAATTGATTTTTGGTGTGGGAAAAGACCTTCTTCCCAACCAGGTAAAAATACAACATCAAATTCTAAACCTTTAGATGCATGTATAGTCATTAAATTTACTTTTTGACCCTCCCATTCCTTATCAATTGAAGTAGATAAAGACACATGATCTAAAAAACTTTCTAGATTATCAAATTCTTTCATCGCATTAAGCAATTCTTTAATATTCTCTAATCTATTTTCATTTTCAAAA
>CEUZ01281571.1_pt1 | contig 10651 bp, 8 predicted proteins | sample 361511 | NCBI WGS metagenome assembly CEUZ01 (sample SAMEA2622822, study PRJEB7988) | marine metagenome | biome: marine biome (ENVO:00000447); feature: surface water layer (ENVO:00002042); material: "saline water (ENVO:00002010), including plankton (ENVO:xxxxxxxx)" | depth 5 m
GAACCCACGATGGAAAGGCCTTTAAGATTCTCAATGTTATCGACGAGTATTCGAGGGAGTGCCTTGCATCGTTCGTTCAGAGAAGAATCAATTCTCAAGATGTGCTGCTCGTTATGGCAGATCTGTTTATAAAATACGGATGCCCGAAGTTTGTGCGCTCAGACAATGGACCTGAGTTCATCGCGCGGAAGCTCATCCATTGGTTCGAGCAGCTAGAGGTAAAACCTCTATTCATTGAACCCGGTTCCCCGTGGGAAAATGGCTACTGCGAATCCTTCAATGGAAAGATGCGCTATGAATTACTGAACGGAGAAATCTTCTACAACATGACTGAAGCGAGGGTCATCATCGAGAACTGGAGAGAGCATTACAACTCCGTAAGACCGCACAGTTCTTTAGGTCAACGGCCTCCGGCACCGGCAACCCTAGAGCCTAACATGAAGCTGATTGCCAACTTGTGTTAAAGGATATAAGTGGTAGCAAAACTCCAGGCTCGTCATCTAAAAAAAAAAGAAAATCGCCGTTGGAGAAAACTAAAGCAAAATCTCTGTAGACTGAGGGTATGCAGCTACTTTCTTCTCGCTCACAATAAGCCCCAATGGCATATGTTTGGTATATCGAATCCATGCTTTCAACGGCGAAAATCGAAAACGATAAACTCCTTTTCGATCCTTCTCTAGATACCCTTTATTGAGAAGCTTCAACGCTTCTTGCGGTGTATTGGAGTCATTCAGGTCAATATCTTTGGATCGAAACTGTTCTCCAAGTAAACTAGCCTCTTCGAGAAAATACCTGCTCAATTTTGGAAGTGTAGAAAATGAGAAAAGAAAAAAAGGATTTGTAATATCAAAATAGGTTTTTATGAATGTCCTTGAATTGAAATCGGACTCTTGTGACAGGGATTGCACGACCATTTTCAGCATGGAAAGAAGCCAAAGGTTTCCACCTGTAATTGTCAGAACCCAAAACGGATTGGCAAACGCCAACTCCTCATTTAGCTTCATCCATTCTTTCTTTCCTGCGATTTCCCTTAATTCGCTCACAATTTCGTCAAAATCTGAAACGAACCCCAGTTCGAGGACTCTAAAGAATCCATAAAAGGCTTTGTCGTGAGTCATTTGATTTCTAAAGGTCAGATCACTAGATGCAATGAGCGACAAATTTGAGGAGCTTTGCAATAAGCCTCTAATGAAATGTGCGTCGTCTTTTGACTCGTCCAAAACCAAATGCAAATCATCGAGAAAAAGTATTTGTCTTTTGGCGAGGCTTTGCATTTCAAGCGTGGACAAAAATTGATCTACTTGTAATTTGATTCTTTGTCCGTTTGTTGAAAAAGGTAAAAAAACTGAATTAAATTTTTGATTTAAATCCTCTGTTCTTTTGACTTCTTTATAAATGAGCCTTAGAGCGGTTGTCTTTCCAGAACCGCGATCACCAACAATGAGTGTATGATTTGTCTTTCCCTTGGATTTTGATGATCTTTTGATGTCTTCAATGACTTTTTTTACAATACCCTCAAGCTGTGGCGTCATAAATCGCATGGTCCCACCAATCTAACGTACCAATAGTACCGTTCTACAGTGTTCCTGATGGCGTAGCCATTGCCGGAACGATAAATCATATTGTCTAATAAAAGAATATCTATAAGATGGCGATACCCCTCAATATCAATTAATAGCTCTTTTTTTGACCAATCAAGTAGCTCCTTATCCTGAATTTCTTCCTCTCCATGATCAATATGTTGCTCCACTAGGTACTTAAGAATGGCCTTAAGTTGGATAATTTCACCTTCGACGTAATACTCATTCAGTCGTTCTTCCAGGTAACGAACGCCCCCAACGACATCAAAAAGCCGATAGTAGGCTGATTTTAATTCCGTTTCTATCTGATTTTTTTCTTTTGGTGGTTCTAGCTGATCAAGAAAATTTTGAATTGCCCAAGGTGAAACATAGTTGAACATCTTTTCCAAAAAAGGCTCAACGATTTCCTTATTGGATTCCAATATCTTGTAGTCTAACGTATCGACGAGATCCCAAAACAGTTTTTTTACATCTGCAATTTCTAAAGGCTCCACCGTGATATTATAGGCGTCGTTCACGCCCTTGCTTTGGTTTATTCTTTCAAGTGTCAGTTTCATGTTTACCGAACCGAATAGAATCAGAGTCACAATATCCTTTAATTGAGTATTGTGTCTCATCTCTCTGAAGTGTTCTAACCACAGTTCCACTTCGTCCCGGCCGTTCTCATTTTTTAGGAGATGCTGAATAGCCTCTGGAACTTCATCAAAGCCAAGCACCACTTTTTCTTTTTCAAAGGTCAAGATAAGAGAAATAAACTCCTCTCGAAGACTTGCCACCAGCGACGTATACTCCTCCCATTTGTCAGAATCTTTCACCTTAATTCCGTATCCGGCAGCTTTGATTTCGTCGATGGAGTTTCTAAAGGTAGCAAAAGCCCTTTTGACTCTCGATAATCTTGCGACATCCTGAAATTTCTTAAACTTACCGTTTCTCTTGAGCGATTCCTGAATCTCCTCAATTGATTTCTTATAGAAATCTACCAAATTGGCGATTTTGGGCAGATAGATGTAAACGTAAACACCAGGGTCGTCTTCAGCGGCGTTTCTCTCCTCGAAATACTGCTTTACGATGGAGGTTTTTCCGATCCGTCGTGGCCCTAAGATTAGAATCAGATTATCCCCGGTGTTATTGACGGTGTTCTCTAATGCTTGAACATAGGAGCGTCGCCCCTCGAAAAATGCTTCTCCGGTCGCTTCACCTCCGGTGGTATGTGGAATTGCCATAAAGTGTCCTTTTCATATCTCTATAGATATTAAAACGATATTTATAAAGATATTATATCAATATTTCTATAAATATCAATCCTGTTTAACTATTTGTATTTATTGTGTTTTATTTATAAGCCGTCACGCCAGGTCTGTCGCCGTGACGGCAATAAGAATAGAACGGCCCTATCAATTTGATAGGTCGGCTGACTTGATACAAAGAGTTTGATGCTCGCCGGTAAAGGCGACCCAGGTCGCTTCGTTTGTTTTACTTGTGATCCTGAATACGGGGCTGGTCAACTGAAGTCCAAGGATGGCCCTTTCTTTGACGAGCACTTTCAGGTCGTCAACAGCGTCTCCGATTGCGTGAGGTGGTCTATCGAAACGCCGTACAATTCGGGTATGATACGTCGTTAGTCCGTCTACTTCGGTTTTCCCACCTTGGATTGCAAAATTACCGTAATAGGTCGGAGAAAAGCCAATTGACTCTAGTTTGTCATCAATAGAAATATTGGCTCCCAGTTTTCCAGTCTTTCCGACATACCAGATATTGTATAAATGGACAGTCAAGTGGTCCAAGTAGTGATTGTATGCTTCGTCGTCCGTAAAACGAGGATAGCGATTCAATTCAACATTTTTTAGTTCTATATCATCTTCAAGTAGGTCAAGTGTTTCGAGTGAAATTGGAGCCTCCAGTTTGCACTTTTCGTTGAATGCACTTCCAATCTGCTCCGATCCTGAGCTAATAGGAACAAAATTGGAACCATTTCCGATCAACCCCCTGTTATTAGCACCATTGCCGCAGCCGGACAGAATTCCGGTACAAGCCAGCATAAAAATCGCTTTTCTCATAAATCCCCCCATTTTGGATTTGATTACTTCTTCTTCGCTGACACCTGAAATATTTTTGGCAAACTGATTAAAGTCGTTGGATCATTTGCAAAGTCAACAATCTTTCCGTGAACTTCACTATGCTCGTCTTTTGACATGATTCCGTTAGAAACAAGACCTTCACCAATCAAATCAAAACTGACATCTACCATGTGTTTTCCTTCACCATCGAGGAAAGCAGGACATCGACAGTCGATGAGCTGAACGTCGTATCCTGACGATCTAAGCATAGAAGGTAGTTTTCTTCCGATGAGTGGATCAGCCCCTCTCGCCTTTCCAAGCTCCTTGTACGCTTCCACATAGCGATTGAATGCTTTATTTTCTGGATAAGCAACATGACCATCGAAATCAACGTCCTCAATAGCTAGGATTCCCTCATCAGAAAGAAGCATTTTTAACTTGTCCATTAGAGCTCTAGGACTACGAAGATGGGAAAATATAAGTCTGCAATAAATAAAATCAAACTTCCCATACCTAGAAAGGTCATCCTGCTCAACGTTTGAAACCTCAAAGATCACCTTTCCAGTTTCATCTTTAAAGAGTTCTTTCGCGTCTTTGATTTTCGGTTCATCGAAGTCAACGCCCAAAATCTCTCCATTTCTCTCCATAATTTGGTCAAAATAGCGCCGTGTGACTTCCGCGTTTCCACAGGCCAATTCAAGGACGCGGTTTCCGGGGCGTAGACCAGCGCTTCGTAAAAAATAGTCACTTATGTCCCAAGTAACTCTCGCCATCAACTTAAGGCGGTCGGAACCTCGCTGTCCACCTGCGATGATATAACTTTTGTCTTCCATTCTGCCTCCCTCTTTATTGAAAATGAAAAGTCCTCAAGAAAGGACTTTGGATAAATTGGAATCCTATACTCCCTAGCAAACGTCTCTAGGCGTTCTTCTTTATGATCTGAAGTGATAATCGATATCGGAACCTTTCGCCCCAATCGCCTTATACAAGTTTCAGCCATTGATACTGCGTCAAAACTGCTATCGGCCACCATGTTATCGAGTAGGATATGTCCACATGTTTGCTGAAGTGAATACCAGTTCACCTTTTCCAAAAAGTTCTCAAAGGACTTGTGGTAAGAGCCGGAAATACCTCGCGCAGCAGCCATTGTAAAAATTTTTGTAAGCACAGGAACTTTGTCATCAACGACAAGAATCTGCTTTCCATGCTCCACCTCAATAGTGTGTTTTTTTGCATTGGGCAATCCATCAAGGATTGCTGGGAGCGTTACAGAGAAAATAGCTCCATGTTCATCGGATTTGTCGAGAACCAAGCTACCACCATGTTGGGACACCATCATTCTGGAAACATGTAGACCAATGCCGCTACCTGATTCCTTACCAATAGTGACTCCATCTCTAAAAATGTCTTCTTCTCTCCCCTTCGGAATTCCTTTCCCCGAATCAATAATCTTAATTCTGTTGAATGTACCTTTTCTCTCGATCCTGACCTCAATGGTGCCGCAGGAATCGATAGCCTCGATTGCGTTTTTCAGAAGGTTGTCGAATACTCTTCTGATATTCTGAATCGAACCAACCATAAAAAGGGAATCGAATGCGCTGTCCCGTCGAAAAGTAATTTTCTTCCCTTTGCTGTTCGCTTCGGACTTACAGCGTTCAATTAATTCATCAATGAGCGCGGTGAGATCAAACCTTTCTGTTAATCCAATATGATTGTCACTGGGACTCCTAATCGCATCGACTAGAAGCATGACTTCCGCGCAGCTTTTCTCAAGAACTTGAACAATTGATAAATTTTTAGTGTCCGTCTTACGCTTCAAGAACGTTATTGCCGTTTCCAAATTCGCCATTACAGGCTTCAAATCGTGGGCTACCTGGTTTGCCAGATTGGAATGAGCAACGGCAGACGCCTGTTTTCGCAACATCTCCTGGTTCTCTATCAAAGCTAGCTTGGTTTTTTCCTGATCCTGTTGAATCTCATCGAATTCTACAATTTTTGTACTCTTTAAAGAGCCCTGTCTGTAATCACCACTCGCCAGCCCTTTTGCAAAAAGGCGAATTTCTAGCAAGTGTTTTGTCAGCTTTCCCGAGAGAATGAGTGAAATTGCTACACCAACAAGGATGACGAGGAAGAATAAAGCTTCAGCCTTTTGCACCAAGTGATTTGTTTTATTTTCAAGGTTATCAAGAAGTTGCTCTCGCTTCCGATCTCCCTTGGCTCTCATGTCGTCTTTACTTTCTGTAAATTCGTCAAGAAAAATAGAAGCTACCAACATCAGATCTGTATCGGGTATGCGCTTAATGACAGCATACTTGTCTCGAAGCTGACCGTCGGTGACCGACCACTTATAGCGCCCCCTAGACTCCTGACAGTTCAAAGCAGGTTTGAACACTTTCCAAAATTTTGGAAACTTCTTCGCAAATACTAAGTTGGAAGTGCCTCGAAGGGCTTTCTTTGGATGTGCAACAACAATCATCTTAGGGCCACATTCCAAAACACCCGTATATCCGGTTTTCAAGAATTTCTGAATAATCGTATTTTGAAAATGATCGTCTTTCGCCAACTCCGCGCCTGATCGGCCACGCGCGAGTAGTGTTGCTTGAAAGGCGACGTCCCGTGCTTTCTCTTCCAGCATTGCAGCGGCAAGTTCTTCCAAGTGTGAGCCACTGTCTTTAACGAGTTCGTCTACAGTTTGAATTGTATGATTAGAAATGATTTTTGGTTGCGTAACACCAATGTAATTTAAAATATACCATCCAGAAACGAGGGCAATCGCTATAAAGGCACAGATAATGATCCAAAAGAAGTGGGACACTCTAAAACGACGAGTAATGAACCATGTGTGCAATTTCTCTAGCATCTAGCACCTTGCTTCCACTCGTCAACTGGTGGCATTTTTCCAATAATCGACTTGATCCAGTAAGGTTTTGTTTGCTGGTGCTCGTCTCCTGTGGTTAGGGTGATATCTCTAAACCCAAGAGTGTCGTAAATGGGTCGTGCGAGTTCATCACCAATAATCACCCTGGTTCCATCTTTTAGGTTTCGATCAATATAGAGTGGAGTTGTTCGAGCAACGCCCGACAATATCTCAAAAAATTCATCAATGGTCTCGGCGAATAAAATTCGTTTGCCATGTTCTTCAGCATAGCTTTTCCAATTTACATGGTTAATTTCACGATCATCGAGAAGAACACCGTCGATGTCTGATCTTAAGTTCGGGGAGTCCGAAGCAGCCACTACAGCATCGACTTTTGATATCCAAAAAAAATCGTCAGAGTCCTCTTTTGATTGTTCATCAGACTTTGCATGATCCTTGATTTTAGACGAACTAACGGATCTTCCTCGGTACATTCCATATAGGTAGGTAGCAACACCAACCCAGACAAAACCGAAAGCAACGAACTGAACGTGGCTGAACGGTTCATTGTAATAGCTTACTGCTAGAAAAAAATTAAGTGTTGGACCAATATACTGCATGAATCCCAACGTACTAAGAGATATCCGTTTTGCAGATGCAGCATAAGTAAAAAGAGGAATGGCCGTGACAAAACCAGCCCCAATCAACAATATCCAAATAGAACTAGGAAGAGGTTGGGCGGTATCTGGAGAGTTACCCAAAAGATAAAGAGATGGTAAAAATAGAATAAGCCCTTCGGCAGTCATAGAAGTGAGGGTGTCTACGTTGCGTGTTTTCTTGATTAGAGCATAGAAGCCCATCGTCGATGCGAGTGTGATTGCAAGGATCGGAATCTCCCAAGCATGGACCGTTAGAATCACCACGCCAGTTAGGGCGGAAGTAAACGCAATTTTTTGATGTTTGGTCAATTTTTCACCAAGAAAAAGAATTCCTAGAACCACGTTTAGAAGTGGATTGATGTAGTACCCCAGTGATGCCTGAAGAACGTTTTCAGAATTAACCGCGTAGATGTACGCTCCCCAGTTACCTGCGATTAGTGCCGCCGTAAGAAAAACCCAGGGAAGCTCGGAAGACGATTGAAACAGCTCTTTCAATGGCTTCATTTTTCTGGTGAGAATAGCTGCAACCAAAAAGAACAGAGCTGACCACACGATTCGATGATAGAGAATGGTCAACGACGCTATTTGATTCAGAGACTTCCAATAGATAGGAAGCAGACCCCAGGCAGAAAAAGTAAATAGGGCTAAGAGTATTCCGCTTGTCGTCTTACGCATGTACTACCCCTTTTTTGGTCGAACTCTTGAAGGCCGCACATTGCGCGCGTCTGAGTCCAAGCGTTGGAAAAATCGTTGCGTATAGCCCTTCACTCTGACCATTCTCATCCAGTCCTGTAATCCCCTCGATTAAGCTAAAGAGGTGATTATTTTTCTCAATTTCTGTTCGCTTGACTCCCGAAGTGTTGCCGATATTGACGCCCTTACGACGAAGGTCGAGATTTTCTCTTACTTTTTCCAAAAGGGTAGTTTCCACGAGTTGTGCATTGTCAATTTCATCGAGGTCTGTCGTACCTGAGACCAATCCGAGAAATGCTCGTTTCATATTCTCAGAATCCACGTCTTGGCTAGTAATTCGCTGGGCCTCCCAGAAGTAGTTGTCGGTACTGTGATTCTGGTTGTAGAAGGCGGATAAAAACTGGGCAAATCGGGTAAACGCCCTTCTATAGACGGATTCATAGAATGTAATGGCTTGATCTTCACTTACCTGATTTCGATAAATCGCTGATATACTGGCGGCTGCCATCATTCCTGAATACATGGCAAGGTGGACACCACTGGATAAAACAGGATCAAGGAAACATGCAGCGTCTCCACAAAGAAAGTAGCCATTACCTGCCAGTGATTCAGATGTGTATGAATAATCCTTAACGACTAAAAGTTTACTTCGCTCTCTAGAAGGAGAGATCAAGTCTTTTGTTATCGGACATTTCGCAAGTGATTTTTCGTATATCTCGTCCGGTGTCATTCGAGAGGACAATTCTTTGAATTCCTCCTGATGCATAACCACTCCAACGGATTGACTTCCATCGTGAAGAGGGATTCCCCAAATCCATCCGTTGTCGATTGCAGACGTTAATACGGACCCTTCGTAGGGTGCTGGTAGGCGACCGGCTCCTTTCCAATACGACCAAAGAGCTACATTCTTAAATGCTCTGTGATAGCGCCTAAGTTTCAAATGGCGATTTCCAAGGACACCGCTTTGACCAGAGCAGTCTACAATTTGATCGAATTCAACAATGATTCTCTCTCCGTCTTCGCGTTCTACAATCGCCGACTTTCGTCGTCCTTTTTCGGGTTTTAGATCAATACTTATAAAACGCGTGGATTCCCATACTTCAGTGCCTTTCTCTCTGGCGTTATTCAAGAGAAGTTCATCGAATTCAGAACGAATGACATGATAGCTATACCCATCATCACCAATTAGCTCACCAAACGTAATCGCCCAGGGCTCTGGATCAGTCCCCCATCGAAGGTAGGCACCTCTTTTCTTAACGAATCCATGCTTTTCTATTTTTTCACGCACGCCCAAAAAATCGAAAATCTTGAGTGCTGATGGAAGTAATGACTCCCCAACCTTGAATCTCGGAAATTTCTCTTTTTCTACTATTAACGTGTTGATTCCATTTTTTGATAGCAATGCTCCCACAGTAGATCCCGATGGGCCGCCGCCAATAACCAGCACGTCTTTGAAGATCGTTTTCATGCTTCCCCTCCCGTTAAGCTTTCTTTTCGATTTGCAATAGTGAGCGACCATAGACAGTCGAACGACTTGACTTGTGTTGAAACAAGCTTTTCCGTAGTTCTAAAATCCATTTGACTGGCGGCAGTCAGTTGATCTTGAGCATCAACGATGATCGATAGCCGCTCCAGCGCAAAATCCTTTGGAACAAACGCGCAATATGATTCGCCAAGTTCGTTTATCTTTGTAATGGCATCTTGAATGCATTTTCTCTGGTAAGGAACGAGCTTTATCAACTGGTCGATTGACGCCTCTTCAAGACGCTTTGCGAGTAGCTGGAATCCAGTTACCATCGGAGATAAGTCGTGAAAAAGACTACTATCAGGAGTGTATGTCACTGTAAGGTCACTCCTTCCTCGCCTGGTGATCCTCTAAACTTTCCCAGAATTTGTTCAGTTTTCTCTCGCATTCTTGCAATTCGCGTATGGTGAACACCTAACGCTCTTGCGACATCCCCGGCTTTTTTATTCGCCGCAGCCGTTGATTTGAACAAAAGAGCGTCTAGGACGCTACGAGCCTCCGTTAAACCTGGAAAATCAGGGTCGTCGTGAAAAGACACTCCCCGATGGATAAACTCTTTCCATGAAATAGGCCCTTGCTTTGACTGAAGTTTTACTTGATCCAGTGATCCACTCCGACATATCTCTGGAACTTCTTCCCATCGTTTTAAGTCGGGGCGTCCTGTCTTTGAATCCCGAGGACAGAGCACCAAAAGGTATTGCATAATCGCTTCAAGGCCCCGGAAATTTCCTGACGGCGGATTGTTTTTTAAGAACTCAATGAAAGAGTTTGGAATGTCGTCAAAATTAAAATTTGTCCCAGCTTCCTTGTTTCTGAGCGGAAGTGTTCGCCTGATGATTTCAGGAATGTCATCTCGACGTTCTTTAAACGATGGCATGTGAACATCAAAAAGCTTAATTCGATAGTAAAGGTCTTCTCGAAATTTCTTCTGAGCGACAAGTTCTTCAAGGTTTTTATTCGTTGCCGTTATGAGATCAAAATCGGAATGAAGTACAGTCTTTGGACCGCCCCGGCGTCGAAACGTTCCGCTTTGAAGAACTTCCAGTAGTTTACCCTGTGTGACTTCAGGCAGGTCCGCTACTTCATCGAGAAACAGCGTCCCATTGTGAGCAAGCTCAATCATGCCCTGTTTGCCATCCACTCCAGTAAATGATCCCTTCGCAACACCAAAAAGTTCACTCTCTGGGTCATTTTCGGTGATGTTGTTACAAGTTACTTTAATGAATGGAGAGTCCTTCCGACCGAGATAAGAATTCCTCTTTTTGTGAATCGTTTCAGCA
>CEUZ01290308.1_pt1 | contig 10648 bp, 10 predicted proteins | sample 361511 | NCBI WGS metagenome assembly CEUZ01 (sample SAMEA2622822, study PRJEB7988) | marine metagenome | biome: marine biome (ENVO:00000447); feature: surface water layer (ENVO:00002042); material: "saline water (ENVO:00002010), including plankton (ENVO:xxxxxxxx)" | depth 5 m
AAGTGTGGTAATTTGATAAATATGATCTGGATTAATGGGATTTATGTTGGTTATTTTTCGAGCCATTCTCCAATTCCTAATAATGGGTTACATTAAATTGATAATTGACTTGCTGTAATTTAATTAGTCTTTTTATCTGAATAATTTTCTAACTTCTGGTTTTATTACTTTACCCATAGAGTTAAGAGGAAGTACGTCTACAAGTCGCACCTTTTGAGGCACCTTGTAAGGAGCCATTTTATTTTTTGCCCAACTTCGAAGGTCTTCCCTGCTAATTTTCTTGTTTGCAACTATAGCCACAGAAACGGCGTTTCCCCAGTAGGGGTCGTCGATTCCTACAACAGCACATCCAATTATATTTGGATGCTCAGATAATATTTGTTCTACTTCTTTAGCTGAAACATTTTCTCCCCCGGTTATTATGATGTCTTGGGATGCACGCCCCCATATCCGATATCCTTGTTCATTTAAGGATGCGACGTCACCTGAGCAGAACCATCCATCTTCAGAAAATGCTTCTTTGGTAGCTGGTAGATTTTTCCAATACTCTTTAAAAACGCTTGGGCCTTTAATCTGGATTTCTCCGGGTTCACCAGCAGGTACTATCTCTCCATGTTCGTGAAGCCCAGTTTTTTCGTTAATTGAAAGCGAGACAAGCCTGATTTTAACGTTTGGGAGAGGAGTTCCTACGTGACCAGGATTCCGAATTCCCTTGAGAGGGTTAGATAGAGCCATGCCTACTTCTGTCATTCCGTATCGTTCTAAAAGAGTATGACCAGTTATGTCTTTCCATTGTTTCATAGTAGTAGCTAATAGAGCGTCTGATCCCGATACCATTAACCTCAGTTTTGAAGCTCCAAGAGACATTAATGATTGTTCCTTTATAGGTTTAGTTTCCCATTCGTTTATAAGCGATTTATAGGTTGTTGGTACGGCCATGAACAAGCTTAGATCACCGGTTTTCAGCCTTTCCCATACGCTGTTCGGATCAAATTTGGAATGAATTTCACATTTGGCACCGCTCCAAAAAGCACAAGTCATAGCGTTAATTATGCCGTGAATATGGTGTAGAGGTAATGTGTTTAGTATATGATCTTGATCGGTCCATCCCCATGCTTCGACCAGAGTAGTAACCTGAGCTTCAATATTGTTATGGGTAATAACAACTCCCTTGGGTTTGCCTGTAGACCCACTGGTGTAGAGTATCATTGCATTTCTGGCAGAATCAATGTCTGGTAGTTTGTATGATTGTGAAGGTTGTTGGGAAGAGAGCAGGCAATCTGTGACGGAATAGTTGAGCTTTTGTATGTTAGCTATAGGTAGTATTTTATGTAGGTTTTTTTGATCAGATATCAAAAATTCTGCATCGCAATCTGATATCGAGTATTCTAGTTCTGCTTGAGGGTGAGATATTCCTAGAGGGACAGCAACAGCTCCTGCTTGCCAAATTCCCCAGAGTGTAGCTACATAGTCATAGCTGGGTTCTATCAAGAATGCTACTCTAGCTCCATTCAAATCTTCTTTTCTATTTAGTAGGTGATAGGCGATGGCATTAGAAGACTTAACAAGGCTTGAATAGGTGTAGCTTTTCTTGTCTGAAATGATTGCTGTGTTATTTTTGTGAAACGCGGCGCGATTAATTAATTCTATTCCTGGCATCTTTAACTCGCTCTATATTTATGAAAAAGGTGGCTAGCCTACGCTACAAGTAGATAAATTATTTAATGAACATTATGGGATTATCATTTTACCAAAATACGATTCTAAATATATGAAAATCGGTGATTTAATAATTGGTATACTTGCAGATAGTAATAAAAAAGGAACGCTGTTTTATGATTCTAACAAACATTTCTGATATACAAGAATACTTAAATATTCAAGATATTGGTGGCTGGCTTGTTTATGATTATCAACAAGTAAATCCAATTTTTTATGAATTAATAGGTGCAGTTGAAAATGTAACTCGACCTTGCTGGTTATGGATTCCTGTGAAAGGTAAGCCTAAATTACTAGTATCTTTGGTAGATAGAGGCAGGTTTACACATTTGTCAATCGATACTCTGGTTTTTACTGGCCGTCAAGATATGATTTCTAAACTTCAGGGCTTGGTTGGTTTTGGGACAAAAATAGCAATGGAGTATTCACAATATGGAGAGTTGCCTAGAACTGCTTTTGTTGATGCAGGGACGGTAGAATTGGTAAGGAGTATTGGTGGTCAAATAGTTTCGTCTGCAGATACCTTGCAGTTTGCTACACAAAGATGGAATGAAGAACATTTGAAAAGTCATGTTTTGGCAGCAAAGAAACTGACATCATTAGTTCAGGAAGCGTTTATTTACGTAGGCAAAAACATTAATAAAAATGTCACTGAGCTTCAGGTAGCGGAATTTATCAGGCAAAGGTTTATTGAAGAAGGCTTAGAGGTTACTGATGGCCCTGTGGTTGCTGTAAACGAACATTCCTCCGATCCACATTTTAATCCTACAATGGAATCTACTCATATTATTAAGCATGGAGACTGGTTGTTGATAGATGTTTGGGGTCGTATTGACAAGGCTGATTCTATGTTTGCAGATATCACCTGGACTGCTTTTGTTGGTGATCAAGTTCCAGAATATCATCAGATGGTGTTTGATTCCGTTATTCGTGCAAGAGATCGTGCAGTGACAGAATTAAAACAATCAATCGGTGATGGGAAACCATTGTGCGGTTGGGAAGTTGATAAAATTGCAAGAGATGTTATTAACGAAGCGGGATTTCTCGAATACTTCAATCACAGGCTTGGTCATAGCTTGGGGCGGGAAGTTCACGGAAATGCAGTTAATTTTGACAGTCTGGAAACTCACGATACTCGCCAAGTAATACCGGGTTTAGCAGTTACAATTGAGCCGGGAGTATATTTACCTGAGTTTGGTGTGCGTTCAGAAATAGATGTGTACATCGATGATCATGATATACAGATAACCACTCTACCTCAAAATAATGTTTTTCTGATAAAGTCTTGAATTCCTAATATATTCATTCGGATTGGTGATTACTCTTTTCAACATGTCGAAACTCGCCTTCGATAATCTTGCCTGGTGGAGGCGAATTATTTTCCCTATTTTGGTCTGTCCCGGTTCTTTTCAGATGTTTGTTTATCAAAGGCCACGGTATGGATATAAGAAATAGAGCCATTCCTATTAATATAGCTGCTAAGTCGTCTACTTGACCAATTACTGGTAGTATGTCGTGGATAATGTCGAAAGGTAAAATCACATAAATAATTGTTAAAATCAGTATGAATCTTGATTTCCAAGAAACATCTTTATCAAAAAATAGGCGGGTGATTAACAGAGGGACGGATTTAAATTTTAATAATAGGAACAATGTTCGAAGTATCAAATGATTTCCTTTAGTTAGTATAATTATAGAACAATTTAAAGATGGCTAGATAATTGACACAAATACTTTATGGCGATGACGATTTTACTATAGAAGAACAGTTAGCTCTTATTATTAAAGAATCTGGTTTTAAAGATCTTCAAGATGTCAATATAGATATTATAGACGGACAAAAAACTACTATTTCTGAGCTTATTGGAATAGCTGGAATTGTGCCATTTTTATCAGAGATTAGGTTAGTGATTGTAAAGGGGTTGCTTTCACGATTTGAGAAAAAAACGGAAAGTTTAAAAATAATTCAAGAATGGGAAGGCTTCCCGGATGAAATAAACAAACTTCCTCCATCGACTCGGTTGGTTTTTGTAGATGGGTTAATTAGCTCGCCTAACTCTCTACTACGATTAATAAGTCCTATATCTAATACCAAAAAATTCATATTGCCCAGACATGGGCAAATGATAAGCTGGATTAAATCAAGGGCTTATCAATCAGGTATAACATTAGAAAACTCTGCAGCAATAATGCTGTCCGAGGTTCTTGGGAATAACCTTAGATTAATTGATAATGAACTCACTAAGCTTACTTTGTACAGGCCTGGTAAGGTTATATCTATTGACGACGTTGAGAAACTAGTTTCCAGTGTTAGAGAGGCGAACATTTTTGCCACTGTTGATGCAATTTTGCAAGGGAAGTCCGCAGAAGCTGTTCGTATGATACATAATCTTTTCAAAAACGGTACAACTGCCTCTGACCTGATATTCGTTATTTCCAGACAGCTTAATCTTTTAATTCTTACAAAAGATCTCATTTTTAACAAAGTTCCATTTGTAGATTATGAAAAGCAACTAGGAGTTTCAGGCTATGTTCTAAAAAAAGTTACTGAACAATCAGGCAACTTTACTATGGACAGACTCAAATTTATCAAGAATAAATTAATAGATTTGGATTTAAAATTGAAAACTACCAATTTTGTAAATGATGATTACATCATCGATCTATTTGCTACAGAAATGTCATTAAGATAAATTTGCACAAACATTTTTCACGAGTTCAATTAGTTATTAGTTTATTTTGCTAGTGTTTCTGTATTCTTGGCAATGTAACAAGGTATAAAATTGTTAAGCCTTGATACGTGTCGACTCAATATTCATTGACATATTCCACTCATAGTAATACATTAGATTGTATAAGCTTTCTTTGTGATGACATATTTATTTTGATACTTATTAAAGGATAATTGAATATGGTTCTTAAACCTGATGATTTTACTGAGCATGCACAAGAAGTAATCGCCAAGTCCCAGGAAATTGTTAGACAATTTAGGCACAGCCAATGGGATGTAGAGCATATCCTACTGGCTTTGCTGGAGCAAGAAGATGGTGTGGCTTCTGAAATTTTCAAACATCTTGAAATCTCAATTGATGATCTGACAGAGAGATTACATATGCTCCTTGAGGATGGGCCAAAAGTTACTCATGAATCCACGCAGATATTCGTATCTCCTAGAGCTGCAAGAGTACTTGAAAGAGCCAAAGAAGAATCACGAAGACTAAACGATGATTTTATAAGTTCAGAACATCTATTGGTAGCAGTTGTACAGGAAGATCAAGGTGATTCAGCAAAGCTGTCTTCAGAGTTCAATATTGACTTGGAGAAGATTTATAGAGCATTGCAAAGTATTCGTGGCACACATCGTGTTACAGATTCACGGGCAGAGGAGCGTTACCGTTCTCTCGAGCGTTATAGTGTTGACCTTACTCAACTTGCAAGGGACGGTAAGTTAGACCCAGTTGTTGGCAGGGACGAAGAAATATATAGGACAATGCAAACATTAATCCGCCGTACAAAAAACAATCCTGTTTTGATAGGCGGAGCTGGTGTTGGAAAGACTGCCATAGCTGAAGGACTGGCTCAACGCATCGTTTCTGAAGATGTGCCAGATGAGCTGAAAGGCAGAAAAGTTTTGGCATTGGATATTGCAGGCATGGTAGCGGGAAGTAAATTTAGAGGTGAGTTTGAAGAACGTCTAAAATCCGTTTTAGAGGAAATTCGACAATCTAATGGAGAGGTTATCCCATTTATTGATGAGCTTCATTCAGTGGTTGGGGCTGGAGCATCAGATGGTGCGATTGATGCTAGCAATATGATGAAACCAGCTTTATCAAGAGGAGAACTCCAGGTACTAGGAGCCACCACAGAGACAGAATACAAAAAATATATAGAAAAAGACGCAGCTCTTGAGCGTCGATTTCAACCAGTTTTGGTTAAAGAGCCAAGTGTAGAGATTGCAGCCGACATGATGAAAGCACTGCGACCAAAATATGAATCTCATCATAAAATAGAGATAACGGATGAGGCTATAGAAGCAGCGGTTAGATTGAGTCAAAGGTATTTGACAGAACGCCTATTGCCAGATAAAGCAGTTGATCTTATAGATGAAGCCGCTAGCAAGATTAGGATAGAGTTGCAGGTAATACCAGAAAATATAAAAATTCTTAAGGAACAATTAAGACAGCTTCAAGATGAAGAGGAAGCTTGTGCTCAATTAGGAGATTATGAGAAAGCTGCAAAACTTAAATCAGATCGATTGAGAGTTGAAGAAGAATATGAAAAGGAAAAACATAATACGTTAGACAGTGACCATACCAAAGTGGTGGTCAATGCAGATGATATAGGTAGTTTAATAGCGACATGGACAGGAATACCAGTTGATCGCTTGTTAGAGAGTGAATCTGAAAAACTTCTTCACATGGAAGATCGATTACATGACCGCGTAATTGGACAAGATTCTGCAATAAAAGCAGTTTCCGATGCGGTTAGGCGTGGCAGGGCAGGTTTAAGTGATCCGAAACGTCCACTTGGAAGTTTTATATTTTTAGGACCTACAGGTGTCGGTAAGACAGAATTGGCTAGGGCTTTGGCAAAATATCTGTTCGATGATGAACAGAATATGGTTCGTATAGACATGTCCGAATATCAAGAGAAACACACGGTATCACGCCTTGTTGGTGCCCCCCCAGGATATGTTGGCTTTGAAGATGGAGGACAGCTAACAGAAGCGGTTCGTAGGAGACCATTTCGGGTAGTACTTTTTGACGAAATTGAAAAAGCCCATCCTGATGTTTTTAATTCTCTACTTCAAATATTGGAAGATGGTCGCTTAACTGATGGTCAGGGCCGTACCGTGGATTTCAGAAATACAATTATCGTAATGACTAGCAATTTAGGTACTGGTTGGGATTTAAAAGAGCCCGTAGGTTTTCATACCAGTTCTCTTGATTCAACAGTTGGAATGAGGGCATCAGTTGAGGATGCGTTGAAATCAACCTTTCGTCCAGAATTTCTTAATAGGATTGATGAAATTATTACTTTCGAAAGCTTGACTGCAGTTCAGATACAAGAGGTCGTTGACCTACTGTTGTCTGAGGTTGAAGAAAGGCTAGAATTGCAGAAAGTTTCAATATTTGTATCAGATCAGGCGAAAATATGGCTATCGGAAAAGGGATATGATCCAAAGTTTGGCGCGCGTCTTCTCCGTCGTACTGTGCAAAAATACATAGAAAATCCTCTTTCAACCAAGATACTAGCAAAAGAATTTGGAGAAAAAGACACAATAGATGTCAAAATTAAAGACGAGGATTTAAAATTTAGCAAGGCTAGAAAAAGATCTAAAAGCTTATCCTAGTGAAGTGTTGTAGGCCTAGACAGTATATATAAAGTTCCAATTATCGCTAGTACTAGAACTGGGATATCAAAAAGCCAACCATATGGTGCAAAAAGTATTGAGGAAAGCGTGAAGAACCACATAGATCCTATAGATAATATTTTTACTTTTCGAGGGATCGATCCTGTTTCAAGAAATTCTCTGACTTGATTACCAAATAATTTGTGATGAATGACATATTTATAAAGACGGTCCGATGATCGAATAAAAAGAGAGGCTGAAATAATAAGCCAAATTGTTCCAGGTAGGCCAGGTAGTATGTAGCCAATTATTCCCAAACCTAGGCAAATTATCCCTACAGTGCAGAGGATTAACCTTTTAAATTTTCTTAGGCGTGCAGATAAATTCAATTGTTAAATCTTTTGTTTTTAGTCAGCATTTAAATAAGTAAGTCATCATTAACATAGTACCCATAATACGTATTTCTTGGCGATAATTTATACCATGGTAAACTTGGCACCTGAATAAAAAAATTCACTAATCAAGTATTAGAAGTTTACCGCGAAATATTTTTTAAGAGCTTATCCATATCAGCGTCAAAATTTATAATTTTAGGGATTACTAGGTCAGGGTTTTTTTCAATATATTTACTGCTTTTTGAAGCTAAAAATTCGAAATGAGCTCGTGCATGCGGTACATCTTCTCTGACCTGATCTCGGATGAATGCTTTAAGTTTTTCCCATAGAATAATTGATTCCCAGCCTACCATTGGTAAGATTTCTTTTTCTGTCACAAGACCCTGATAGAGCAAATAGCCTAGTCTTTGATAACTGTAAATAACTGTGTTTATTTTCCGGATTTCGTTTTCAGTTAATTCGGATAGAATTAATTTATCGGAAGGATTGTGAAGTAGGTCTTGTTCAATTTCTATTACCTCTTTAGGCCGAAGCTGCTGATAAATTGATGCCAATGCTTGAAGACGTCGGGCCTGCGCACTAATGCGTAATTGATAAAGGCCGAATAAGGTGCCTAGAAATATACTAGAAGCTGTTATTAAGGTTGCCCAACCCCCGATTGTACTAGCTAACTCAACTGAACTCATTAATGCGTCCTTTGCAAATAAACTGATTACTAGAATTTGAAAATCAATAGCTAATTAAACTTGGCAAGAATGTTTTCTATACTCGGCCGATCACTGATGTTTTCTCCAATATAGTTCCAAATGATTTTTTTACCACTGCCAATAATGAAAACGGATGGTGTTGCGACTCCGTCGCCTAGAAGATTGTAGACTCCGTATGCTTTTATCATGTTCGCTTGAGGATCAGATAAAAGTTTATATCCCAGGTCCAAACTTTTTACTAGATCAGCTGCCTCGGAGACAGAGTCCATGCTTATTCCGATTATCTCGCTGTTTACATCACGAAATTGTTCTAATGCTTCTTCCAGCTCAACGAGCTGGGCTTGACATATGCCTCAAAAATGACCGCGGTAGAATACCAGGACGACGAATTGGTTTTGAATAAGTAAATCATCTAATTTTACTAATGATCCCGAAATATCTGGAAGTGCAAAATCTGGGGCATTTGATGAGATTTGTTGATTGCTATCTTGTGAGGCAGTTGATTGCTTAGTGTGTCGGGAGGGATGGTCGGTATCCGTTTTGTCAGACCCTGGTTCGACTTCAATGTTATTACAAGCAATAAGAAGGCTAATTAATGTTATAAAAAGTATATGTGGACAGTGTCTTAAAAGCATTACAAAATTATTTTTCCAGGGAGGATAGGCGATTTATATATTAATTAAAATGTTGTACTTAAGATAAACCAATTTTTTTGAGAGGTTCAGAAATTTGGACCATCTAAATTTCCCTTTAATGGCTCCGCAGGTAGGATTCGAACCTACGACCCGTCGGTTAACAGCCGACTGCTCTACCACTGAGCTACTGCGGATTGATTAACAAAATATAGATGAATATACAATTCTATCAAATACATTTTAGCACCGGTCAAAAAATCTTAACAAGCCTGTATCTTTTAAAATGGAAATATTGCACTAGTAAATTCCAATTATCGTTTATATTATTGGTGTATGAAAACAAGTAATCCTAATATATTGTTTATACTTGCTGATGATCTTGGTTGGGGAGATGTGGAATATCATGGATCCGATATTAGAACTCCCAATATAGACTATTTAGTAAATGTTGGTATTGAGTTAGATAACCACTACGTTCAGCCAATGTGTACTCCTACTCGTACAGCTTTGCTTAGCGGTCGTTATCCGAGTCGATTTGGAGACCACGCTACCATACCTTCAAATCACCCCGTGTTTCCAGACGGTTATGAAACTTTGTCCACTTTGCTAGGGAAAGCTGGATATGACACAGGGCTGTTTGGAAAATGGCATCTAGGATCTTCCCCAGAATATGGCCCGAATACGTTTGGTTTTGATTGGTCTTATGGAAGTTTAGCAGGCGGTGTAGATCCCTATAGCCATTATTATAAGTCAGGGATATATTCAAAAACATGGCATCGAAATGGCAGCTTTATATCAGAACAAGGTCATGTAACAGATTTGATTTTAGAAGAGGCAACGGGGTGGATTGAATCTAGAGAACGCCCTTGGTTTGCTTATATTCCCTTCACTGCTGTTCATGTTCCTGTTAAAGTGCCCGATAATTGGCTGGCTAAGTATGATAATCAGAAATTTGATTGCGAAGTGGAGAAGGATCGTTCGTTCAAGCAATATGCTGCATACGCAAGTCACATGGATCACGCTATAGGTAGACTGATAAGATTACTTAAGGAAAACAATCAGTTTGAAAACACAATCATAGTATTTGCATCCGATAATGGTGCTTTAGAGAGTCAGTCGCTTGAAAAAGCCCAATTGTATCCAGGGGTCCAAGAAGCATCTCTCAGGTTAGGAAGCAACCTACCTCTTCGTGGTCAAAAAGGGCAATTATATGAAGGTGGTATAAGAACTCCAGCTTCTATTACATGGCACAACACATTTAAACCTCGGAAACTGGAAAAACCTCTGCATATAGCGGATTGGATGCCTACTTTTTCAGAGATTGTCGACCAAGAGCCAGATATTGACCCAGAATGGGACGGTCTCAATATTTGTTCCTTGTTAGCAGGAGACGATCATAATTTTACTGCTACAGACCGTAAGATTTATTGGATGTTTCGTGGCAATGAGATAGCTATGAGAATAGGTAAATGGAAATTAATCACTAAAAAAATAGCGGGTAGTTATAAATCAATAGAGCTTTATGATATTGAATCGGACCCATTTGAATCGTTTGATCTATCGGATTCTCATCAAGGCGTAGCGGAACGACTACTAAGGGTGATTGAAAATGAACAAGTGATGGACGGGAGTGCAATGAGGTTTGATGCGGGAGACGCTATGCCTGTCCAATCTGTTTAATATTTGTCAAAGAGATTGTATTTGTGCGGCTATCCATTTCCAAGTTATCAAGCCAAGCCAAGCGGCAAGTATTCCAAGTGTCAGTTGTAGAACAATATTAATTGCACCCAAATGTAAATCCCCATTACGTATAAAATTAACTGTATCTATTCCAAAAGC
>CEUZ01240503.1_pt1 | contig 10647 bp, 12 predicted proteins | sample 361511 | NCBI WGS metagenome assembly CEUZ01 (sample SAMEA2622822, study PRJEB7988) | marine metagenome | biome: marine biome (ENVO:00000447); feature: surface water layer (ENVO:00002042); material: "saline water (ENVO:00002010), including plankton (ENVO:xxxxxxxx)" | depth 5 m
GGATAAAATAAACTCTTTTTCTTTGCTTCGGAGGAACGCCAAGAAATCTAATAATCATTCCCGCCGGATGATAATGAGTTTATGTAACTAGAGAAGTGTCTGCCAGGTACGAACTAGTGTTTTTTATCCGGCACTTTATTTACGCAAATTTTTTAAAAAAAATTTTTTCATTTTATATCCGTATTCCTCTGTTAAAATAAATATTGAATCAACATGTCCTGCTTCAGGTATCATCCAAAATTCAGCATTAATATTATTTCTTTCTGCATAATCTTTTATAAATAAAAAATGATGTAAATATATTCTTTCATCATTTTCTCCATGAGTAAAAAAATAGTTTTGGTGATTGCTTATTGCATAAGTTGGATTTAAATCTGCAGGATCAATACCTGTTAATAATTTTCCAGCCAAGCTAACAGAAAAGCTAAATATATTTGAAAATCCGTATCGTTTAACTTCATCATCTAAAATCATCTTAAATTCTGCCAGAGAACTTTCAGACCAAATTGCTTTGATCTTTTTTTCTTTAGAAGCTGCAAAAATCACGGTACTAGCTCCAAGAGAAATTCCAGCTAAACCAATTTGACTAGATTCAAAACCGATAGTTTGTAAAAAATCAAAAGCGCCAAGAACATCTAAATATTCTGTCAAACCTAAATTTTCATAATTGCCTACAATTGTGCTTTCACCATAATTTCTTAAATCAATGGTTAAAGCATTTATATTATTTTTAATTAATAAACTTGCAATTAAATTAGGTTCAGATTTACATTTGCCATTTGGAAAAATACCATGAACTACTATAACAATAGGCATATTTTTATGATAATTAAATAACCAACCACTAATTTCAATATTAGAGTCTCTTGATAAAAATTTTACCTCTTCCCATGAGTCCAGATGGTATTTTTTGGCATCAAATTTTTCCCTTATTAGAATTCTTTTGTTATTCTTTATATCTTTGGTATCATATTTAGTAACCCAGGTATTAGGTAGGGAACCTTCATGAACACCACAAGAATGATCTATTCTTAAAATCATATTGGCAATATAAAAACCGATTCCAAAATAAAAAATAACAAGAAATGAAAGTACTAAAATAATGTACAAATAAAAATTTTTCATAAATAACGCTATCTTTTAGAAATATTTTTTACTTTTTTAAATAAATCAACCATCTTATTAAAATCTATTCTTCCTGTATTAACATTGCGAGGGCTTGGATGATAACATCCCACAAGAGTTTTTCCATCTGGTAAATTATATGTAATTCCATGGGAAAAGTTATAATTTTTTCCTTTAATATCATACTCTGCTTTGTAAAAATTTATACAAGCATCAAATGCGATTTTTCCTAATGCTACAATTGTATTAATATTCCTTAAAAAGTGTAGCTCTTGTTTAAAATAAGAAAAACATGTTCGCAGTTCATCAGAAGTTGGTTTATCACCAGGGGGAACGCACTTTAAAGCTGTAGTTATGTAGGTATTTAATAAAATTAAACCATCACTTTTATAATCAGAATTAGGCTGGTTAGATAAATTAACTTCAAATAGACATTTGAATAAAAAATCTGCTGACCTGTCTCCTGTAAACACTCTACCTGTTCTATTTCCTCCATGAGCAGCAGGGGCTAATCCTATTAGCAACAACCTTGCTCTTAAATCTCCATATCCAGTAATTGGCTTTCCCCAGTATTTTTCATGTTTATATTGTTTTCTTTTTTCTGATGCTATTTTATTTCTGAATTTAACCAATCTTTGGCATTTTGTGCATTTGATTATTGTTTTATTGAGAGCTGATAAATTGTTACAAAATTTCATTTATTTTTATTAGTTTAGTGTAAGTTTCCAATAATTGGAATACAATATAATAAGATATTAATTGGTCTCGTAGTGAAATGGATTATCACATTAGTCTTCGGAACTAAGATTCAAGGTTCGAATCCTTGCGAGACCGCCATAATTTTTTATAATTTAGATTAAAATATTATGTATTTTATAAAGAAAATAATTCCAATACAAATTAAATTATTATTAGAAGATGAATTGAAAGATATAATAACTAAAAGAATTTCTGTAGAACTTTATTTCAAAAAAAATCATTAAGTCATTTAAAAAATTAATTAGTCATCTATGATTGTTGAAAAGAATAAAAATTAGTATAATAATAAAGTATGTTTGAAAATAAAAATCATATCAAAATAAAATCTAGCAGTGAGCGTAATTTTGGAATAGTTTTTGGTATTTTTTTTCTAATTATTTGTTTTTATCCAATTTTACAGAACAAACCTATTAATTACTGGGCATTATTTATATCAATAATATTTTTTGTTTTGTCTTTTTTTTTACCAAAAATATTATCAATCCCAAATAAATTGTGGTTTAAATTTGGTTTGTTGCTTGGTCATATAATTTCGCCATTAATTATGGGTTTAGTATTTTTTGTTACAATTGTTCCAACTAGTATTATCATAAAATTGGTTGGTAAAAAATTGATGCTTCAAAAAATTAATAAAAATATACATACTTATTGGGTAGAAAAAAAAGAAATTAACACTTCAATGAAAAATCAATTTTAATTATTAATTATGTCTTTTTTATATGAATTTTGGAATTTTTTAAAAATCAGAAAAAAATTCTGGTTACTCCCTATATTAATAATGCTTATTATTTTTGGAGGATTAATTGTTTTAAGTCAAGGCTCAGCAGTGGCTCCATTTATTTATACATTGTTTTAAATTGACAGCAATTTTAGGTATTTCAGCTTTTTATCATGATAGTGCTGCAGCACTTGTATTAAACGGGGATATTATAGCTGCAGCACAAGAAGAAAGATTTACCCGCATAAAACATGATGCAAGCTTCCCAAAAAAAGCTATTAATTTTGTTTTAAAAGAAGCTAACATATCTTTAGATCATATTGATTATGTTGTTTTTTATGAAAAACCTTTTTTAAAATTTGAAAGATTATTAGAAACTTATGTTGATAATGCTCCTAGAGGCTTCTCATCGTTTAGAAAAGCTATGCCAATATGGTTACGAGAAAAACTATTCCAGAAATCAGTTTTAACAAATGAGTTAAAAAGATTTGACAAAAACTTTAATCCAAAAAAATTGTTATTTTCAGAACATCATTACAGCCACGCTGCAAGTGCTTTTTTTCCATCACCTTTTGATAATTCTTTAATTTTAACGATAGACGGTGTTGGGGAATGGGCAACTACTACTGTTTCTATAGGAAAAAATAACAATATTAAAATAATTAAAGAAATTAATTTTCCAAATTCAATTGGTCTTTTGTACTCTGCATTTACCTACTACCTAGGTTTCAAAGTTAATAGTGGCGAATATAAAGTTATGGGTTTAGCCCCATATGGCAAACCTAAATTTGTAGAAATTATTAAAGATAATTTAATTGATATTAAAAACGATGGTTCTTTTTGTCTTAATCAATCTTTTTTTAATTACACTACAGGTTTAACGATGACTAATCAAAAATTCTCCAAATTATTTGGACAAAAAGTTAGAAAATCAGAGAATGAAAAATTAACACAATTTCATATGGATATTGCTGCATCAATTCAAAAAGTAATTGAGGATATTATAATTAAAATGACAAGTAGCCTAGCTGCTGAACATAATATTCCAAACCTTTGTTTAGCAGGTGGGGTAGCGCTCAACTGCGTGGCAAATTCAAAAATATTAAAAACTGGTCATTTCAAAAATATATGGATTCAACCAGCGGCTGGTGATGCTGGAGGATCCTTGGGCGCTGCTTTGTCAGTTTGGTATCAATTTTTAAAAAAACCTAGAAATATTAATCAGAAAGATTCAATGAAAGGGTCCCTTTTGGGACCAAGTTTTACTCAAGACAGTATAAAAGAAAGTCTATTAACAAGTGGTGCAAAATTTCAAATTTTAGATAGCAAATCAACTATTAAAAAAACTGTTGAGGCACTTGAAGAAGGTAAGGCTATAGGTTGGTTTCAAAATAAAATGGAATTTGGTCCAAGAGCACTGGGGGCAAGATCTATTATTGCAGATCCAAGATCAGAAAAAATGCAAAAAAATCTTAATTTAAAAGTTAAGTATAGAGAAAGTTTTAGACCTTTTGCTCCATCTATATTAAGACATGAGTTAAGCGATTGGTTTGAACTAGATCAAGATAGCTCATATATGCTTTTAGTTGCAAAAGTTAAAGCAAAACATTGTAATCAGATGACAGAAGAAGAAGAAAATCTTTTTGGTATTGATAAATTAAATATTAAAAGATCAATTATTCCAGCTGTGACACATGTAGATTATTCTGCGCGTGTACAAACAGTTGAAAAAGAAATTAATCCTAAATATTATGAATTAATAAATGAATTTAATAAAAAAACAGGTTGCCCAATATTGGTAAATACATCTTTTAATGTAAGAGGTGAGCCAATCGTATGCACTCCTGAAGACGCTTTCAAGTGTTTTATGGGAACAGATTTAGATGTGTTAGTAGTTGAAAATTTCTTTTTAATTAAATCAGATCAAGATAAAATGTTACGTCAAGATTACAAAAATAAATATGCTTTAGATTAATAATTACATTAAATATTCACTGTATTTTTCTATAATCTCCTCTGCAATTTGTATTGCGTTAAGAGCTGCTCCTTTTCTTAAATTGTCTGAAACTACCCATAGGTTCATACCATTTTCTAATGTATTGTCGGCTCTTATTCTGCTAACATAAACTTTATCTTCACCTGCAGCTTCTACTGGTGTTACATAACCTTCGTCTTTTCTATAATCTACAACTGAAATGTATTCACAATTTTCTAGGATTTTTTTTGCTTCATTATCTGACAAAGGTGAATCTAATTCCAAGTTTATTGATTCTGAATGACTAATAAAAACTGGTACACGGGCACATGTTGCTGAAACTTTAATATTTGGATCTAGTATTTTTTTTGTTTCATCAATCATTTTTTGTTCTTCTTTAGTATTTCCATTTTCTAAAAATGAATCAATATGTGGAATAACATTAAATGCTATTTGTTTAGTAAATTTTTTTCTCTCAATATTTTGATTAGAATAAATATTTTTAGTTTGTTCAAAAAGTTCATCCATAGCCTCTTTACCTGCGCCAGAAACTGACTGATAAGTTGAAACAACGATTCTGTTAATGATTGCAGCATCATGAATAGGCTTTAAAGCTGCTACCATTTGTATTGTTGAACAGTTCGGATTGGCAATAATATTAGATCTACTTTCATTGTTAAAAAAATCTTCCAAAACGTCTTTATTTACCTCTGGAACAATTAGGGGTACATTATTTTTTAATCTAAAATATGATGTATTATCAATAACTAAACAATTTTTTTGAGCTGCTATTGGTGCAAATTTTGCAGATATTGAGCTTCCTGGCGAAAATAAACTTATTTGAACCTTAGAAAAATCAAATTCAGAAAGATCTTCAACTAAAATTTCTTTGTCTCCAAAATCAATTTTTTTACCCTTAGATCGAGATGATGCAACACAGTATAAATTTTCTAATGGAAAATTTCTTTCTTGTAATATTTGTAACATTTCTCTTCCTACATTGCCGGTCGCTCCGACAACAGCTATATTATATTTATTTGACATTTACTTTCCTGATAAGATATTTAATTCTTCTATTATTGCCATGCCCATTTCCTTTGTTGATATAGCTTTTTCATGACTTTGTTTTATATCAGGAGTTCTCAATCCTTTTGATAAGACATTATGTACTGATTGTTCTATTAGTTTACTATCCTCATTCATGCCAAAACTATATTTTAACATCATTGCAAAGCTCATTATCATAGCCAATGGATTAGCTTTTCCTTGTCCTGCAATATCTGGTGCACTGCCATGAACAGGTTCGTACATAGCTGATCTTTTGCCATTTGAGTCTAGAGCTCCCAAAGAGGCTGACGGAAGCATGCCAAGAGATCCTGTTAACATTGCAGCAATATCACTAAGTAAATCACCAAATAAATTATCAGTAAGAATAACGTCAAACTGTTTTGGTTGTCTTACTAATTGCATTGCACAATTATCTGCCAACATATGGTCTAGTTTAATTTTATTATATTCTTTTTTATGAAGATCAGAAATAACTTTACGCCAAAGTACACCTGTTTCCATTACATTAGATTTTTCAACAGAGGTAACTTTATTTGATCTGAGTTTAGCTAAATCAAATGCTACTTTTCCAATTCTATGAATTTCAGAAGTTGAATAACTCTGGGTATCAACGGCTCTTTCTTCTACTGCATTAATTTTTTCTATCCCTCTTGGTTTGCCGAAATAAACCCCGCTAGTTAATTCTCTTAAAATAAGAATATCCAAATCTGTAACAAGATCTTTTTTTAATGATGAAGAATTGATTAAGGCCTCAAATACAACGGCTGGTCTTAAATTTGCAAAAAGATCTAATTCTTTTCTTAATCTAAGTAGGGCTGCTTCTGGTCGTTTTGACCTTTCTACATTATCCCATTTAGATCCACCTACTGCTCCAAATAAAACTGCATCTGATTTGATTGCCTCTTCCATAGTTTTATCACTAATAGAATCTCCCTCTTGATCATAGGCTGCTCCACCTACTAATCTTTCAGAAATATCAAATTCAATAGACTTATTTTTTGCCATCCAATCAATGATATTAAGTACCTCTTGCATTACTTCTTTTCCTATGCCGTCTCCAGGAAGTACCAAAATTTTTTTATTGCCAGACATTATTTAAAGAATCCAAGGTTTTGATTCGTGTAGATTTTTTTCAAAAGAACTTATTTTATCAACTTTTTTAAGAGATAAACCAATGTCATCTAATCCTTCAATTAAACACTTTTTTCTAAAAGGATCTACTTCAAAATCAAAATCAAATTTTGGCTCAATTAAGATTTTTTGTTTATCTAAATTAATTTTAAATATTTTTTTATTTTCAGCTTGATTCATTAAGTCTTCTACTTTTTCATTCATTAGCTTAATTGGTAAAATTCCATTCTTAAAACAATTATTATAAAAAATATCTGCAAAACTTGGAGCTATAATACATCTAAATCCAAAATCTAATAAAGACCATGGGGCATGCTCTCTACTTGATCCACATCCAAAGTTCTCTCCTGCTATAAGTATTTTTGCTGATTTATACGGATCCCAATTTAAAACAAAATCATTCTTAATATTTCCTTGAAGATCATACCTTAATTCATGAAAAAGATTTTTTCCAAGACCAGATCGTTTGATTGTTTTTAAAAATTGCTTAGGTATAATCATGTCAGTATCTACATTTATCATTCTAAGTGGAGCTGCTATTCCCTCTAATTCAAAAAATTTTTCCATTTTATAAATCTTCAGCTCTACTGAAAGTGCCTTTAATTGCTGAGGCTGCTGCTATACCTGGACTAACTAAATGAGTTCTACCTTCGCGCCCTTGTCTGCCTTCAAAGTTTCTGTTGGAAGTTGAAGCACATCTTTCTTTAGGATTTAATTGATCTGGATTCATTGCTAGACACATTGAGCATCCTGGTTCACGCCAATCAAATCCAGCTTCTATCAAAATTTTATCTAAACCTTCTTTTTCAGCTTGTTCTTTTACTAATCCAGATCCTGGAACAATCATGGCATCTACAATTACTTTTTTTCCCTTAACTACTTTAGCTACCTCTCTTAAATCTTCAATTCTACCATTGGTGCAAGATCCAATAAAAACTCTATCAATCTTAATATCTCTAATTTTTTGATTTGGTTCAAGGCCCATATAGTCCAAAGAACGTTTTATGGCATTGCTTCTATTTTTATCTTTGAAATCATTAGGATCAGGTACATTGCCATCAATAGGAGCAACATCTTGAGGGCTTGTTCCCCAAGTAACTTGAGGCACTATACTCTGGCCATCTATAATAATTTCTTTATCATATATTGCAGTTTCATCTGATGGAAGAGATTTCCAAAAAGCTACTGCATTTTCCCAATCTTTACCCTTAGGGGCATAGGGACGATTTTTAATATACTGAATCGTTTTCTCGTCAGGTGCAATTAATCCGGCTCTTGCTCCAGCCTCAATGCTCATATTACAAATAGTCATTCTTCCTTCCATACTTAGATTTTTTATAGCTTTGCCTGCATACTCTATAACAAATCCAGTACCTCCTGCAGTTCCAATATGACCTATAATATGTAAAATAATGTCTTTTGCTGTTACTCCAGATATAACGTCATTATCTATTTTTATAAGCATATTCTTAGCAGGTTGTTGTATTAATGTTTGAGTAGCTAAAACATGCTCCACTTCACTAGTTCCAATACCGAATGCTAAAGATCCAAAAGCGCCGTGTGTTGCAGTATGGCTATCACCACAAACTATTGTCATTCCTGGTTGAGTAATACCTTGTTCTGGACCAACTATATGAACAATACCTTGTCTTTTATCTAGCAAGGGAAAAAGTGTAATATTAAAATCTTTACAATTTTCTTCAAGGGTTTCAACTTGGATTCTGCTTTCTAGATTTTCTATACCTTTTGAACGATCAGATGTTGGCACATTGTGGTCTGCAACAGCAAAGGTATTTTGTGGTTGTCTAACTTTTCTTTTACTATTACGAAGTCCTTCAAAAGCTTGGGGACTTGTTACCTCATGAACCAAATGACGGTCTATATATATTAAGCAAGTACCATCAGCTTGTTGATCAACAAGATGGTTGTTCCAAATTTTATCAAATAATGTTTTTGGTTTATGATTTTTTTTCATCTTGTGTCTTATCTGCTTGAGAAGCAGCTGACTCGGACTTTTGTTCAGGAATTACTTTTTCTTCCTTTTGTGAAGAATCTTCCTTTGCTGGTTCTTCTGTTTTCATTTCAGCTTTAGAAGATTCTTCCGTTACTGACTCTGCGGCTTTATCTTCTACTTCTAAATTATTATTTTTTGAATCTAAAGTTTCTTTATTTTTATCTGTTTCTGCGCTTTCTTGCATTTCGTATTCGTAAGCGTCTTCCTCTCTATCACGATCAGCTATTCTTGCACTTTTACCTTTTCTATTTCTTAAATAATATAGTTTAGCTCTTTTAGTATCACCTTTTCGTATCACTTCAATTTTATCTATAATAGGACTAAATAAAGGAAATACTCTTTCAACTCCCTCACCATGGGAGATTTTTCTTAAAGTAAATTTTGTATTAACAGAATTATTTTTTCTTGCTATGCAAATACCCTCAAATGCTTGAAGTCGAGATCTTTCTCCTTCAATAATTTTTAAAGTAACTTTAATAGTGTCTCCACTTCTAAAGGTTGGAATGTTTTTTTTTGAAGTAAGTCTCTCAATTTGTTTTTTTTCAAATTTTTGCATTAAATCGTTCATTTTTTATTCCTATTTTTTATTAATAAATCTGGTTTGTTATTTTCTGTTTTTTCAATTGATTTATTAAATCTCCATCTTTTTATTTTTTCATGATTGCCAGATAATAAAATATCAGGCACATGATGTTCTTTCCTATGAGTATCTTTCCACACTTGTGGTCTAGTGTATTGAGGATACTCAAGAAGCTCTTCTGAAAAACTTTCTTCCAAAATACTTTCCGATTGTCCTAATACTCCAGGAATAAGTCGAATACAACCTTCAACTAATACCTGTGCAGCAACTTCTCCCCCTGACAAAACATAATCTCCTATACTTATTTCCCGGAAACCTAGAATATTAATGGCTCTTTGGTCAACCCCTTCAAATCTTCCACACAAAATAATAATTTCTTCAAATTTTGAATATTTAACTAAATCTAGTTGTTTTAGAGTCTTCCCAGAAGGAGTCATGTAAATATAAAGACTATTTCTGCTAGAATTCTCTTTAATATGGTTAACAGCTTTTTCAACAACATCTGGTCTAATAATCATACCAGGTCCTCCGCCAAATGGACTGTCGTCTATACTTTTTCTTTTATCAAATCCAAAATCATGTAAATTTATTATTTCTAAAGACCATACATTTTCTTTAAGTGCCTTGCCTATAACTGAATATCCCAGAACGCCTGGGAACATTTCAGGGTAAGCTGTCAATATTTTTACACAAAACATTTTAATTAATAATTCCTTTAATTGGATTTATAATAATCAATTTTTCTTTTAAATTAATTTTATAAATATTATCTTCATTCATTGGAATATAAAAATCTTCGCCATTAGTTTTAAGTATATTTATTAAATTTCCAGCTCCGTAATTTTCTATATTTTTTATTTTTCCTATTTTTTTATTATTAATATTGATAACGTTACAATCAATTAAATCGTGAATATAGTATTGATTTTTTTTAATTTTAGGAAAGCTATTTTTTTTAACATAAATATTATGGCCGCAAAACTTTTCTACACATTCTCTAGAGTTACAATTATATAATTTTCCAACTAACTTTTCTCCATTCATTTTTAAATATTCAAAAATCCAATTTTTTTTTCCATAACTGTCTAGATATGGATCTAATTTTTTAAATACATCTATATTTTCTAAAAACATTATAATTCTTACTTCTCCTTTCAATCCCAAAGGTTTTCCAAACTTTCCTACATGTATTAATTCTTTTTTCACTAAAATTGTTTGTTATTTTTATTTTTCCTTTGCTGCTTCTGCAGGTTTATCTTCTGCTTTCGTTTCTGCTT
>CEUZ01110733.1_pt1 | contig 10642 bp, 8 predicted proteins | sample 361511 | NCBI WGS metagenome assembly CEUZ01 (sample SAMEA2622822, study PRJEB7988) | marine metagenome | biome: marine biome (ENVO:00000447); feature: surface water layer (ENVO:00002042); material: "saline water (ENVO:00002010), including plankton (ENVO:xxxxxxxx)" | depth 5 m
GTCACTACTAAAGAAGATGATACTTATGTAGGTAGGGAAGATAAAGACCATGACTCAAAATATCATTTATCGATGATATTGGCAAATGGGGAAAGAAAAATGATTCGTTATACAGAAATAGAAGAACAAAAAATATTGGATCATTCATTAATGCCTTCTGGATTATATGAAACAATGCCAGGTGTCGAGTTTAGAGATTTAGTTGAATTTCTTTCCGAAAGAAAAAATTAATAAAATGTTTTGTCGCTTAAGATAGATCAGAGCGAAGCATTGAGATGATATTTTGAGATAATTTTATAACTATATACTGAATAGATATAAAGAATATGTTGGAAACAATGTATTCAATCACGGCAAGAATAAGTTGCCATCATAGATAGTATAATTTCCATTATTTTAGATATGCCATATTGATAATATAGCAATTTAAAAAAGAGTATTATCGTAAATTATTTTTCTATTTTCTAAGATTTTGATGTTTCTATACTTCCTATCCATTTTATGCGTAAGCGACAAATATCAAATACCTTTGTTCTTGTAAAGAGATGCCATGTAATTTCCCATCGTAAATGATGTAGCATGCTATAAATATGCTATCATGGGGCTGTAGCTCAGTTGGGAGAGCGCCTGAATGGCATTCAGGAGGTCGTCAGTTCGATCCTGATCAGCTCCACCAGAAAAATCCTTTGTGATTGAGTTCACATATTTTTCAATATGATAAAAATTTCCCCCTATCGTAATCATTAGGATGCTTGTGCTGTAATATCGATTGTAAATATCATCTTTATTAATTTCACCGCTTTGGAAGATGATCAAAATACATTCATAGGATAGTATATTTAGCCTCTCCAATTTGAATCAATTATATTTAGATTTTCCATACGCAACTTGTGAAAAAAATATAGAATCACCATCATTTTGTACTGATCATAATTTTACATGAAACGAGTTTTCATTTATCCCAATATTACCAGTGTAAAGGAACCTGTCAAGGATCGGTATCTACAGTTTCTTAAGAAATTAATATTTTCCATGAAACTGATCCGAAATGATATTTTCTGGTATTGCGTTATTCCTAGATTTGAAGGTCGAATGGCCTTGAAGACCAAACAGATTAAGGAATTGTTAAACTTGCCCAATATCCGATTTCTAGAAGTCTCGATTCCGGCACCGCCCAACAATCGTTACCATTTTGATATCCTTGAAATGGCTAGAAAGATCCAGTGGAAAGATTACAGTATTGATGTGGTCCTTACGAACCTTCCAGAGTTGACCACCCACCTGAAGACATTTTTTTACGATAACACAAATATAACCCCTAAAATAATGGGATTTTCTCATTGGGGTGATAATAATCTCAAGGTGGGGCATGGTGCGTCGGATAAGGAAAAATTAGTGGGTATTATGGAGATGGACGCCCATTTTTTTAATACAGATCGTGAAAAAAGAAATGCCTTGGATACGGCACGGAAGATATTTAATCGTATTACAGTAAATGATTTGTCTGAGAAAATGCACGCCTTAAGGGTGCCAATCCGTTATGGTGAACAGGTGCGGAGCATTGATAATAATTATTTGCGCATGATAGTTTTTAATCATCGTCCCAACATGGAGAAAACATTCCCAGAATTTATAAAAGCTATGAATCGTCTCTGGGGAAGACGACAGGACTTTAGGGTTTGGATTCCTTATTATCCTAAAAAACAGCGTTCCTATGAATGGTTATTTACGGAAGTCCCTATCACAGAATTGGATAAATATTATTACGGATTAAAACGTAGTTATTTTGGTATTTCACCTAGACAGAAGTATGGTCACTGGAGTGCTTCTACCGCAGATGGACTCCTAAATGGCGTACCATATATTATGTTTGATGCCGGCTATTACCGGGATCTCAACCCTAATGCTGATTTCTATAGAAATCAGACCGGTCTTCTGGAATTGGCAAACCTATATCTTGATGATGAAGACTATCGTAATAATAAGGTCCATGATAGCCTAAAACCAGTATTCAACAATCTGATCCTTAAAGAGAATACCCAAACTTTCAGCGATAAGATAAATGAATTGTACAGCTCGCACCGTTCCATGAAAAATGAGATCACCCGAGACATGATTCGTTTGATCAAAATGGAGCGCAGAATAACGCAGCGAGAACTGATGAAGAAACTGGCCCGGCGATGGGACTGGGATAAAAATATAAAATTCAATGGCTATCGAAAATCCATCCTGGCTGATAGGAGCATCTATGAAGCACATGGGGAATGGAAAACAGAGTATATACTGGGTAAGGAGAGAAAACTTCCATTGATATAAGATTATATAGCGTCGGGGCGGTTCCCGCTTCTAGCTTATATATTATATTTTGGTTATCAATTATCGCGAATTGTTTTCAATTCTTTTACATTAGTAATTCAGACCGTCAACCTTAGGTCTGGAAACAGGGCCGTTTAAATTTAGTACAATAGCGCCATTCTTCCTTGGCAGGGTTAGGTTTTTATCTTTTTCCCAGTTACGTATCATGGAGCGGATGCCTAAGGAAACAGGATTGATACGGAGGACGGTCTGCTGGAATAAAAAAGCTGTATTATCGGCAGTCTGGTAAAAGGAGATATCTCCATCAAGGGTAATATTGATAAATGGAGATTGGAACCGGACTTTGATTTCACCCATGCGTTCGTTGATTATTTTCAACCCTATATCTACCAATCGTATGCGGAAAACACCATTCCAGATTCCCAGTTTTTCAAGTATAATGGCAAATTCAGGGTCCTCGCTCAATGACGTGGGAATATTCACATCCAGATTGCGAAGGATAAAGCGGCCTTGGGCTTGGTGTAGCTGGGGTATGCTATCGTCCATAGTACCGCTAAATGCCAGGTCATGGGTTTCTAGCCCTAGGTTTGATAGGCGAAACTGGGCTAGATCATTAATATTGGATAGAGGAATTGCCTCAAGGCTGATCCCAGCAATGTTGAATTTGCCCCGTTTTTGAAAAAATTCGAAAGATGTTTCTTCCGCCGTATAAGAAAATTTTGCTTCTGTGGAAAAAGTCTGGGTGATCTCCTGGATAGAAAAAGTGATCTTCCAAGGAATGCTGTCGATGGGTGCTGGTGGTTGATAATCACCATAATACTGCCCAATATTCATATCATAGATTATTTTCTGATCAGAGCGGGAGGGGAGTCTTGATGGCAGAGTGGCAATAATCTTATCAGGAGTTGGCATTGCAAAATGCCATTTTTTCTGATCGAATGGATATTTATCAAGTCGAATGTAATTTTTTATCACCAGTTCATCATAGGATTCTGCATTGCGCCCATAGATACTGGAAAACGAATCCACTGCCGTGGCAATTATAGAGACGCCTTTAACTGCTGGCTGTTGGCGCTGCTGTTGGTAGCGAGACTTGATTTTTGCAATCCAGTTTGGGCTATGAGAGTTTGCTAGGATTTCCATTCCTGAAATGATCACCTCGGGACCTTGAAATTCCATATTAAGTGTCTGCTGTTTCTTTCCTTGGCTATAGGCAACACCAACTTGTTTAAAGCCGAACTCCAGAGTTTTTAGTTTCCCTGAGACTTGCAAGTTTTTATTGAGATCAGACCAGTCAAAGGAAAGATTATTGATAAAGAACCCAGATCCTCCAAGTTGACCTTGTCCAGTTCCGGTCTGCTGCGCAATTAAACTAGCAATTATAATTAATGGGATTATAATCCTGCACCCATTCATTCTAGTTCATCTGATCTTTTTTAGATACGTGGATGCCGGTAGACAAATGTGCTGTAATAGAGACTTTTCTTGGAAAAGGAACTATTTTCATAGCCTGAAAAGTTAGTATTTTTAATAAATATGATTGAGAACATTTTCGCATAAAATACGTATAAACCTGAAGATAAGTGAAAAATTCCAGATTGGTATATTCAACAGGGATTCTGCCAGATGAGGTAGAAGATAACGAACCTGTTACTCAACCCATTAATGAAAAGCAGGTTAAGTTGCATCTGGATCGCAAGGCTGGTGGGAAGATAGTAACCATTGTACGCGGGATAAAACCAGCTTCTTCATTGGTGATCATTGCCAGGGAATTAAAGAAATCCTGTGGTGTAGGTGGCGCGGTAAAAAATGGTGATATCTTAATTCAGGGCAGTCACAGGGAAAAGATTAAGGAAATCCTTACTGGCAAAGGATATAGCGTAAAATTAAGTGGCGGATAGAAAAGAGTAGATAATGAAAAAAATAATACCATTAATGATATTTAGTATCATCATGGCTTTAACCATTTGGTCCTGTAGTAAGGCATCGGGAAAAGGAATGATAACCATGGTGGTATCCGGCAGTGTACACGGGCAATTGGATCCCTGCGGATGAAAGAAGAATCCCTTGGGCGGTCTGTCCAGAAAATTTGTTAAAGTCAATGAATTGCGAGACTCTGGAATAGACCCCATTATCCTTGATGCGGGAGACCTGTTTTTTACTACACCAAAACTTTCAGATAAAAACCGGGAATCTGAATTTTATCGCGCTGGAGTTATTTTGGATGGATATGAAAAAATAGGTTGTGATGCCATCAATGTTGGTCATTATGAACTGGCAGCCGGCCTGGCGTTTCTGAAGAAAATGGATAATGAATGCGATATTCCCTTTATTTCCGCGAACCTGCGGGATGCCACCACGGGTAAACTACTTTTCGATCCTTATTTAATAATTGAAAGACTTGATTTAAAGATTGGTATTGTTGGGGTAACAGATATGAAGCCAGATACTATGGATGCTGTAAGCGCTGATGATTATATCACAGCCGGGAACATGGTCGTGGATAAAATAAAAAACGAAGTAGATTTAATTGCAGTTTTGGTAAATATTGAACGGGGTGCTCAACAAACACTCCCTAATACATTTACCGATGCCGATTTTATATATACCAGCGGCGGTACTCACCTGACAAGGCCCACAAACCCACAGAAGGATGGAGGTCCTTACCTATATTCATTTGGAAAACAGGGTAAATATATGAGTATCATTACAGCGCTTATCCAGAATGCAGAAAAAGAAATTGTAGATGTTTCTGGTTATGAGAACAAAATAAAATCCGTTAATCGTCGTTTACAGCGCCTCCAAAAAAAGGATCCAGATAAGTCTCTGGAAGAGATTTACGCCAAGCAGGCCAATGTGCTGAAACTGATTGAACAATATCGGGAAGATCTGACTAAATCAGAGCAGGCCATTGCATCTGCAGTGAATACACTGAAATTTGAAATGCTGCCATTAGATAGGAAGATTAAGGATGATGATGAGATGCTGGCTTTTGTGGACAAATCACTGGCAACTTGTAATTCTTTGAATAAAGAACAGCCTAAAAGGGGTAAACCACATAAGCATAAAAGTAGACACAGGCACGGGAAAAAATGAACCCGCCACCTATTAGCAATTTTGGATAGAAATAAACAGACGCTTTTATATTTACTGGTAGCCGTATTTTTTGCGACAATTTATAATTTTATCTTGACCAACGGCATCCCGCTTATTGCAAAACCCTTGGAAACGGTCACCTTAGGCGAGGATATAAGGCTGTCAATACTGGAACCGCAAATACGGCAGATTGACTTGGAAACTGCCATGAAACTCCATGAACAAAAAGTATTATTCGTTGATGCAAGGGCAGAGGAATACCTGCAGGATGGTTTTATTCCCAATGCCGTGGCCAATGATGAAGTGGACGCATTAAGCCAGATTATAGATGAATTGATTGGCTTTGATACTGCCTTCGTGATTTACTGCAGCGATGATGACTGCGGTTCCAGCGAAGAACTGGCCTATACGCTTCAGGGGTATGGGTTCTCCAATATCTTAGTATTTCAGGGAGGTTGGAAAGCTTGGACCGACGCTGGATTTCCTATACAATACAATGAATAAGTATTACGGTCACTTTTATTTAATAATTCGCCTGCTTTTGGGCGTAATGTGGGTATGGGCCAGCCTCGATAAAATACAAGATCCTGCTCAATTTTCCCGCGATATTGCCAATTATCATGTTATGCCCTTTGGTTTGGAGAATCTGTCGGCTATTGTAGTGCCTTGGCTGGAACTATTGATCGGCATAGGATTAATTATTGGCGTGATGGTAGACGGTGCTGCCTTAATATCATTTAGTCTGATGCTCCTTTTCATTGTATTGATCTCCCAGGCAATATTGCGTGGGTTCAATATTGAATGCGGTTGCGGATTAAAGGAAGGCCAACTAGTTGGCTGGGAAAAGATATTGGAAAATATCGTATTCTTAGGCGCTTCCTACCTAGTACTGATCCGTCCAAAGAACCTACTAGAATTATTTCCCAAAACTTCGTTGCCTGACTAGATACAGGGAGGTAATTTTCCCCGCCTGAAATTCATTTTGCGAGAGTAGCTCAGCTGGTAGAGCATCACGTTGCCAACGTGAGGGTCGCGAGTTCGAATCTCGTCTCTCGCTCATAGAAAAAGCCCTATTTAACGGGGCTTTTTTATTTTCAGATTTCGTGCGATAAATGACATCTTTATGGCTGCTTTTTCTACATCGAGATTTATACCTTGATTTAACCTTAATAGTAGAAAATAGTACTACAAATTTATTTTGTAGTACTATTTCTATTATTTTTATCAGGATGATAGTATATTCGCCAAAATATAGTAAATTTCTCGTCAATGTCTAAATACAGATTTATATTACTTTTCATATTGCTAGCTAATATCCTGCTGGGCAGAAATTCTCTATATTCCATTGGGGTACTTGATTTTATACCCAAGGGCATTAAACCTGAGCTGGCTAATAATTTGACTGGTTATTTCACCAATGAAATCATTTCCACCAATGCGTTTCGGATTATGAGTAGAAGCAGAATGTCTAGGATTTTTAATGAGAGAGGTTTTGAGCAGACAGGGTGTGATAGTATTGATTGTGCAGTGATTGCGGGATATATGATTGATGTGGAGCAAATGATTATTGGATCCATTTGGAAACTTGACAATATTTATACGATTGATGTCCATATTATTTCTGTGCAATATGGTAAAACATTGAGGTCAAAGCGTGTTACTTATGAAGGGGATATGGATGGTCTGATAGACCAGGTGAAACTGCTGGCCTGGAATCTAATAGGAATGGAGCCGCCGGAACGATTGATTAAGAAACTGCAAACTAAAGAATACACGTTAATGATTGAAGAAGAGAAGACAAAAGGTGGAGCATTGTTTCGTTCTATGTTACTTCCTGGTTTTGGTCAATTTTATAGTGGTAAAAAAGTTTCTGCTTTTTCTTTTGCTAGTGCTGAACTGGCATTCATCATTATGGCTATGAGCCGCCAGTCCAATTTTCTTACATTACAGTCAGATCAGGAAAGTATTCGTGCATTATATGATGTAGCTACAGAACAGGAAGATATCAATAGATATTCTTCTCAACTGATTTCTCTAAATAATAAAATCAAGTCTGCAAATAGTCAATTAATGCTATATACAATATCCGCAGCAAGTGTCTGGGCACTGAATGTGATCCATGCTCTTGTCTTGGATCCTTCTTTTAGCGCCCGTGATAAGAAAACACAGGGTAGCGCGCTGGCAAGGTCTCTTCTAATACCAGGTTTTGGGCAACTTTACACTGGTAGGAAAACGGCTGGCTATACTTTCATCGGACTTGAACTGGCTTTTATTGGCTTGACATTAAATAGTTATTTGAATTCCCTATCCTTAAAGGAAGATCAGGAAAAGATCCAGGCGTCATATTTGGCTGCAATAACACAGGAAGACATAAGTAGGTATTCAAAACAGCTTGTCGATGTTGATAAAAAGATCAAGACTGCTAATAATTTCACATCGCTATTCACAGTATCTGCTATTGCTGTCTGGGGAGTGAATGTGGCCCATGCATTTATAATGAGAGCGGGGGATGGTAATGATGTAGCAACGTTGCCAATCACCCTGGCATATGACCCCATCAGCAAACACGCCCAGATCAATTGGATGGTCTATTTCTGATGAGGAAACTTTTAGGAATATTATTGATTCTTTTTGTCCTAGGCTGTGAAAATGAAACTACAGACCTGGATGATATCCTTACAAATCCACTTGATGAGAACCAAGTTAACTATGAAGTTCCTGCTTTCGTTTTTAATCCAAACCAGTACGATGTAGATCTTGTCAATACTTTTTCTGCAGAAGTATTTGCCATGGGTGTTGAAAATTTAGTTGGAGCTAATGCTTTGATACAATATGACCCGGTGAAATTATCCCTGGTAAATGTTAAAAATGGTGATTTGGCATCAGGCACTGGCGGGTCAATACCGATGTTCTTTTTTGATAATTCGATTCCTGGTATTGTAGAAATCGTGGCAGTATACCTGAATTCAGATTCGGTCGGCGTATCTGGAAATATAAAAATAGCTGAACTTGTATTCAGTGCCGCAACCACAGGGGAGAGTGAACTCGAATTTTTACCGGAGTGTGAAATGCTGGACCCGAATGATAATACCATAGAGATTTTGGGTTTTGCAAATGGTGTGGTAAATGCACAGTAGATCATTCATATTCATTCTGAATATTGTCCTTCTGTTTTTATTTAACAGTATTACTGCCCAAACCCTGATAGGAAATGATATTGATGGTGAAGCTGAAGATGATAATTTTGGTGTTTCTGTATCGATAAACTCAGTTGGTAATCGAGTAGCCATTGGTGCTAATTATAATGATGGTGTAGCCAATAATGCAGGTCATGTTCGAGTATATGAATACAGTAGCGGAAGTTGGGGTCAATTGGGAAATGATATTGATGGTGAAGCTGAAGATGATAATTTTGGTGTTTCTGTATCGATAAACTCAGCTGGTAATCGAGTAGCCATTGGTGCTAATTATAATGATGGTGCAGCCAATAATGCAGGTCATGTTCGCATATATGAATACATCAGCGGGAATTGGAGTCAATTGGGTAGTGATATTGATGGTGAAGCTGAAGATGATAATTTTGGTGTTTCTGTATCGATAAACTCAGCTGGTAATCGAGTAGCCATTGGTGCGAAGTATAATGATGGAACAGCCAGTATGGCTGGCCATGTTCGTATATATGAATACATCAGCGGCAATTGGAGTCAATTGGGTAGTGATATTGATGGTGAAGCAGAAGGAGATCAATCGGGAAATTCAGTATCCCTTAATTCAATTGGAAACCGAGTGGCTATTGGAGCTTGGTCAAATGATGGTACGGGTAGTGATGCAGGTCATGTACGCATATATGAATACAGCAGCGGAAGTTGGACTCAATTGGGCAGTGATATTGATGGTGAAACTGCAGAAGATTATTTTGGAGTTTCAGTCTCATTAGATTCAGATGGTGATAAAATAGCGATTGGGGGAGACTGGAATGATGGTACAGGTAATAAAGCAGGTCATGTTCGTATCTACGAATACAGTAGCGGAAGTTGGACTCAATTAGGTAGTGATATTGATGGTGAAGCTGCGGGAGATCAATTAGGGTGGTCTGTATCTATGAGCTCAAATGGAATGCGGTTAGCCATAGGGGCAAGATATAATGATGGTGCAGCCAGTGATGCTGGTCATGTTCGTATCTACGAATACAGCAGCGGAAGTTGGACTCAATTGGGTAGTGATATTGATGGTGAAGCTGAAGGCGACTATTCCGGTGTTTCAGTAACAATGGATTCGATTGGTAACCGGTTAGTTATTGGTGCGAATATGAATGATGGTATTGCCAGTAATGCAGGTCATGTACGGGTATATGGCTTAGATATTATTCCACCTGTTGTTACATCCGTTACATCCACCACGGAAGATGGCTCTTATAAGATCGGTGATCAGATAAGTATTTCTGTGTATTTCAGTGAAGATGTTACGGTAACAGGTACACCGCAAATAGAACTAAATACAGGTGACTCAACCGGTACTACTGTTGATTATACCAGTAGTACAGGGAATATGCTTACATTTAATTATACGGTAGCACCAGACCATAACAGCAGTGATCTGGATTATATCAGTACCAATGCATTAACACTGAACATTGGTACTATCAAGGATGCCGCAGGAAATATTGCTACGTTAACATTACCAGCCCCAGGTGCAACAAATTCGTTAGGAGCCAATAAGGCTTTAATTATAGATACAACTGCTCCTACTATGACTATCACAGCTTCAGATGGTTCTATTACAGTGTCAAGTGGATCTACCACCAATGATTCATCTTTGACATTGATCTTCACCAGCAGTGAGGTTACAACCAATTTTGCATCCAGTGATATTACAATTACTGGAGGGAGCATTAATTCTTTTTCAGGTGGCGGTACAACCTATACAGCCACATTTACCCCCAGTGCTGATGGTGTTAAGACCATTGATATATTGACCAGTACATACACAGATTCGGCTGGAAATAATAATACTGCTGCCGCGCAGTATACCTGGACTTATGATAGTACACCTCCGACCATATCATCGGTATCCTTATCTACGGATAACAGCACAATAGATGTTACCATGAGTGAACTATCATATAAATCCTTAGATGGCGATTCATTACGAGTTGATGATTTCGAATTATCAATTGGCGGTGGTATAGCTACCATTTCCAGTGTCACCCCTAGCAGTATATCATCTAATG
>CEUZ01043740.1_pt1 | contig 10638 bp, 14 predicted proteins | sample 361511 | NCBI WGS metagenome assembly CEUZ01 (sample SAMEA2622822, study PRJEB7988) | marine metagenome | biome: marine biome (ENVO:00000447); feature: surface water layer (ENVO:00002042); material: "saline water (ENVO:00002010), including plankton (ENVO:xxxxxxxx)" | depth 5 m
ACACCGACCCTCGCGTTGTGCTCGACTTTATGACGCCTAGCGCTTTTTACCGCGCTCACCCAAGCGCCGGCTTAGGCAAGCCAAAATCATACGCCATTATGGGCGATGAGATTGCGCTCCGCCCTGTTCCCGACGACGCCTACGAGGTTGAGATCGTCTATGGCGAGGGTGTGTCCTCGCTGTCTGCGGACAACACCAGCAACACGATCTTAACGCGCTACCCCGACGCCTATCTCTACGCAACTCTCGCTGCGGCAGCGCGCTACCTGATGGATGAGCAGCGCGCCAATTACTACGACGGTCTCACGACGGTTGCGATCGATGAGATCAATCGCAGCGAGGACCGCGCTCGATTCAATTCGGGCAGCCTCGAGATGAAAGCAGCTTCCTAAAGATAAGGACCGACCATGGCAGCGATGAGCAACTACCTCGAAACGAAATTTTTGGACCACTTTACAGGCCGTGCTTCGACCAGTGCGCCGTCCAACGTGTACGTCTCATTGTGGACGAGCGACCCGACCGACGCCGGAAGCGGCAACGAAGTCTCGGGCACCGGCTATGCGCGCCAAGCGATTACCTGGGACGCAGCGTCAGGCGGCACGATCGACAACGCAGCCGTCGTAGACTTCCCTGCCGCTGGGGCTTCATGGGGTACCTGCACGCATTTTGGAATCCACGATGCAGCGACGAGCGGCAATTTGCTGTTCCACGGCGCCCTGAGCGCATCGAAGGCGATCGCTACCAACGACATCTTTAGGATTGCCGCCGGCGGCATCACGATCACCGCGGCGTAGCCAATGGCCGACATTGTTGGCCCAAGCCTTGACCAGCTAGACATATGGTCGAGCTCGATCGATGCGCTTTCGTATTCGCTCGACAACTCGATCTGGAATACAGCCGCCGTCCGCGAGGGCGCTGCAACTCTCGCAACAGCGGCAACTACAAGCGCTACCGGGCAAAAAATATTTGGTGGCGCTGGAACACTAGCCACCGCGGCAACGACGAGCGCGGCCGGAATCGCTATTGCGAACGGCGCGGGCAGCGTCTCAGCCGCGGCAACAGTCGCAGCCGCCGGCGTCAAGATCCAAGTCGGCACCGCATCAATTTCTACTGCTGCGACGACGAGTGCGTCAGGGCTGGCTATCTCGGCTGGTGCGGCGTCCGTCGAGACCGCTGCCACGGTATCCGCCGCAGGCATCCTTATCGGCACAAGCGGCGCCACCCTTGCAACAACAGCAACTGTAGTCGGTGCTGGGCAAGTGTTGGGTGACGATTGGACCGAGGTGCCCGTTGGCATCGAAACTTGGACGACACAAGCCCCCGGCACTGAAACGTGGAATAGAGTTGGCTAATGAATAGATTTGGTGAGTGGTTGCCCGACCAGCCGCCGCTGGAAAACCCCGGCGTCACGCTCGCCACCAACGTAGTGCCGGTCGCGGCTGGTTACAAAGCCATGAAAACGATGGCCGACTACAGCGGTGCGGCCGACGCTTACTTGCGCGGGATTTTTGCAGCCAAAGGCTCCAACGACACAAACAATCTTTTTGCTGGCGACGCAACCAAGCTCTACCTCCTGAGCGCCGGAGACTCGAGCCTTGCGAACAAGAGTAAGAGCGGGAACTACACGCTAGGCACCAAGGACGCTTGGCGCTTCGTGCAGTTTGGCGATCGCGTGATCGCTGCCCACGGCACCGACGACATCCTGCAAAGCTACGTCATTGGCACCTCGTCGTTGTTCGCGGATCTAAGCGGGACGCCAGCAGCGCGCTACATTGCAGTGGTGCGGGATTTTGTTGTGACGGGCTATGTGCGGTACTCGAGCACGACGCACCCCTGGCGCGTCTATTGGTCAGCGATTGACGACGCGACCGGCTGGACAATCGGCACCAACCAAAGCGACATCCAGGACATTGCCGACATAGGCAACATCACGGGTATCGTAGGCGGCGAATACGGCGTCGTTCTTTTTGAGAACGGCATTGTAAGAATGACCTATGCCGGGTCGCCGTTGATCTTCCAATTCGACAAGGTTGAGACTTCCCGCGGCTGCCCCTACCCCGGCAGCGTGGCTAATGTTGGGCCGTTCGTTTTCTACCTGAGCCAGGACGGCTTTTACCTATTTGACGGCAACTCCTCGCGCAGCATTGGCAGCGAGAAGGTCGATCGCACATTTTTTGATGAGTTCGACAAGGCGAACGCGCATCGAATGACCGTAGGCGTTGATCCGCGTAACAAGTTGATCATCTGGAGCTACCCGACCACTAGCGCCACCCCAAACAAGATTCTGGTCTACAACTACTTGCTCGAGCGGTGGAGCTCAATCGAGCTTGAGCACGATTCGGTCGCCTCGTTCTTCTCGCCAAGCTACACGCTTGAGAATGTCGATAACGTGAACAGTTCGATCGATGCGCTGGATACATCGCTCGATGATCCGCTGTGGGTTGGCGGCGAGTTTTTTCTCGGCGGGTCGAAAGACAAAAAAATTCAGACCTTCACCGGCGCGACCTTAACCGCGACCGTGCAGACAGCCGAGTTTGAAAACACGGCCGGTCAGGCTTCGATGGTCACGCAGATTCAGCCGTATGTGACCCGCGACAATGACGCAACAACGCCAGCAATTAGCGCACAAGTCGCAAGCCGAGCCCGACCGCATGACCTGCAAAGCTTTGGCACGGCCTCGAACGTCAACGCTAACAACTTCATCCCGTTACGCAGTAGTGGCCGCTTTCACCAGATTAAGTTTTCGGCAAGCGACTTTGGCACCTTCCAGGGCTTCGACATGGCAATCCAGGCCGGCGGGATGCGATGACCGACTTCAACTTTCGGCGGCTACAGCCAGCGCCACAGCCGAGAGAAGTCGCCGAGGTCGTAAATGGTCTACTCGATGGAAACAGCAACAACCGCGGCACGGTCACGCTAGCAACGTCGGCAGCATCGACCGCTATCACCGACTATCGAGCAGGCCCGGACTCGATCGTCCTGCTAATGCCCACCACGGCAAATGCTTCCGCCGAAATTGGCGCGGGCACGATCTACGTTTCTGCGCGAGCGACCAACTCATTCACGTTGACGCACGCAAACAACTCGCAGGCGGATAGGACATTTGGCTACATCATCGTCGGGTGAGTTTGCGCGCCTGACACCGCACATCAAGGCAGCGCTCGCACACGCTGGCGACACTCACAGTCCCGAGGATGTGTGGAATGCAATCGAGCGTGGTCACGCTCAATTCTGGCCGCTTAGAAATTCTGTCGTCGTGACGGAGATCGTGAGCTACCCGACCGGCCGCAGTGTTCGCTTCTGGCTTGCAGGTGGCGATCTCGAGGAATTGCTGATGGTCGAGCCGTTCATCGTGGATTGGGCAGCCGAGACGCATGGCTGCAATCGAGCAGAAATCATTGGTCGCGCCGGGTGGGTCAAAGCACTGCCCGAATATCGAGATGCGGCGCGCGTATTGGTTAAGGAGATTTAGATGAGTAAGGGCGGAACCAAGACGGTGCAGACGCAATCGTCTGTCCCGGCGTTCATCGAACCTTTTTATGAGCGCGGCCTCACCGAAGCGCAGCGGTTGTATGAACAGCCCGGCCCCAGCTACTTCCCCGGCAGCACCGTGGTCAGCATGGCGCCGGAGACGCAATCGGCACTATCGATGGCTCGCGATCGAGCGATTGCTGGCTCGCCGCTCACAAGGCAGGCCCAGCAATATACGCAGGATGTGCTGGGTGGGCAGTTCTTGGGCGCCAACCCATTCTTTCAGCAAATGTTCGATCCCGCTGCTCGAGCGGTCACCGACACGGTGACTAGCCAGTTTGCAAAGAGCGGACGCCTGGGCAGCGGTGCCTACGCCGACGTGCTGTCGCGTAATCTCGGCGACCTTGCTGGCCGCCTGTCTTACGACAACTATCAACAAGAACGTGCGCGCCAAGATGCAGCAGCGCAGCTAGCGCCGGGAATGGCCGCACTCGACTTCGCCGACCTCGATCGATTGCAGCAGATTGGCGGTGCTCGCGAGCAGCAAGCGCAAGCGGAGCTACAAGATCAGATTAATCGCTTTCAGTTTGAGCAGACGCGGCCGCAGCAAAAACTTGCGGATTACCTTACGGCGGTGCGTGGCGGCACATTCGGCAGCACGCAGACAACACCAGTATTTCGCAATCGCGGCGCTGGCTTCCTGGGTGGCGCACTCGGCGGGGCGCAGCTTGCAGGGCTAACCGGGATCAATCCGATCTTCGGCGCCCTTGGCGGCGGCTTGCTTGGAGGTTTCGGATGAGCAGAACTTTAGGGGCCACCATCCCGACTGCCGCTGGCCTTGTTGGCAGTCCATTTGGCGGCGGATCTCTTACCCCTCGCCCTGTTGAGCCGGTAGCTGCCCCAAGCGCTAATCCGCTTACCGCCTTGCTGAGACAGCAGACGGCACCGCAACGACCCGGCTTGCTTGGCAAGAGCTTTGAAGACCCTCGCACTCAAGCGGTGTTAGCAGCAGCGGGATCATTGCTTAACGCTGGCGGATATTCGCCCATGCCAACGACTTTTGGGCAAAACGTCGGGCAAGCGCTGCAAACCTATAGCCAGACTTTGCAGCAGCAAAAAGCTCTTGCGGCCGCGCAAAGGCAAAAGAATATCGAGAACCAGATCAACTTAATGAAGGCGCTTAAACCCGCAAAAGCACGCGAATCGCAGGTGCGGATTGATAATTTAGTAGCCAGGGGAATCCCTAGAGAAAGGGCCGAGGCTATCGTTTATAACGCCTTAAAAGTGGTTCCCGATCCTGTCAGTGGAGAGCCTGAAATTGTCGATCTAACACAAACTCGCGATCCCAAAGAGACCGCGGCACCACTAGAAAGCCAAGAGGCGCAGCCACAAGCCACCACTTTATTCTCCGACGTAGAGGCGGCTAAAAATTCTTTCGATAATCCGGCTACGGGGCTTAAAGCCTGGCTAGATGAACTCGCAGAAAGCACCATCGGCCAATTTTCTCCTTGGGATTTTCAAGGGGAACGATCTCGAAGCATCCGCAACAAACTAAAATTATCTAGTCAACGGCTAAAGCGGCTTCTCGCCGTCAATAGCAGATTCCCGGTCTACGAACAAAAAGTAATCCAAGAAGAATTGGGTATAGAGCCTTCAATGTTCCAAACGCACACGCAGCTTTTGGGCCGCATGATGGAGGTAAAATCATTTCTTGAGCAGCGGTTGTCTGAAGCAAAAAAAATCTCCAAGGATAAAACCCAAGGCGTCAACAGAAGGCGGGCCGCGCTGGAAATGATTCCCGAATTTGAGGGTTATTTGAAAATTCTAGGCTCTCCCGGTGACAGTGCTTCGGGATCACCAACAGTCACAATAAAAATTAACCCGGACGGCACCTACACGGTCCAAAAATAATGATTGAAGTTGTATTACCTAATGGGCAAAAGGTCCGCGTAGACACGACGGACCCAGAGGTTGCCGCGGAATACGGGCGTAAGTTTTTTGAATCTGACGCCGCCGCCCCTCAAGATCGTGGCCCCCTTGCTTTTGCCAATCAGGCAATTGCTAAGTTTCTGGGCGTGCCGTTGAATATGGTCAGCGGCAGTTTGCTTGGAACCGAAGACGTTGTAGACGCCATGCGCTCGATTGGCATTTCGGTCGCCGAGCCGGATGCTAAACCAGAAGGCGCTGGCGCTTATGTGGGCCGCGCGCTGGGAGAAGGCGCGTCGGCTTTGCTGCCACTTGGCGCCGTTAGCAAATCATTACAGGCCGCGACTCAAGCTCCGAAATTCGTCCGCAATATAGCGGGAGACGTAATAAAGACTTTTGGCCGGCGCCCCGTTGCGACAACGGCATTAGAGGCTACTGCTAGCACTGGCGCGGGGCTGGGGCGGTACATGGGGGAGCGCGATTTTCCTGATCAACCAGCATTACAATCCGTAAGCGAAATAGGGGGCGGATTGTTGGGAGCCTTTAGTCCCGGCGCTATTGCGTGGGGGCTTGGTCGCACACCTGGGGTTGGGCTTATTAAGAAAGGCGTTTTTCCGTTCACCACACAGGGTGGGAAACTACGGGCGTCTGATCGTGTTCGCAGTTTGGTAGCCGATCCCGAAGACGTAGCAAGGCGCCTTCAAAAACCTTCTGAAAGCGACTTGCCGGCCACGGTGCTAGCCGACGAGCCAAGGTTAATGGCACTCGCCAAAGAAGTGGGCGAGCAAGATCCAGTAATCGAGGCCGACCTTTTAAGGCAAGCTGGTGACGCTAGAAAAGAGCTCACGCAGTCATTACGCGATATTCGAGGCGTTGGTGATATTGGCGATACTCGAGATTTTGTCGCGCAGCGAGTGGCGAACATAGCCGGTCGCATGGATAGCGCGATATCTCAAGCCAGGGCTACAGCGCAATCGAAAATAGACACCCTCGCGCCCACTCAAAAAGCGTCTGAATCCTCCATAATTATGAGGGATGAGCTTGAGAAGGCATTAAAGTCAGCGAGGGATAGCGAAAGTGAGATTTGGGCTAAAATACCGGATAATGAAACTGTCCCCGTAGACATAGCGCGAGCTCGCTACATCGAGCTTAGGGATAGTTTGCCCCGCGCACAAAACGAGGACATGCCAAAAAAGGCATATGATTTCTTGGACCCAGACGCATCCGAGCCATTTGGGGCGAGTGAGGCAATCAAAGAAGTTCGCGGACTCTATTCGGCTTTGCGAGAAGCATCGCGCCAAGCACGGGCTCAAGGCAACTTTAACGAAGCGCGTTTATCTAAAGAAATTGCTGATTCAATCCTCGATGACATTGGGGCTCGAGCCAACAATGCTACGGACGTTGGCCGCGCCTTTAATGAGGCTCGCGCATTCTCACTCGCGCTTAACAAGAAATATACGCAGGGCACAGTGGGCAAGTTACTCGGCTACGCCGAGGAAGGTGGGCCGAGCATAGCGCCCGAAGTAACACTCGCCAGAAGCATCGGGTCAACCCGCGAGGCGGGTTTGGTTGGCGCTCGAGATTTGTTACGAGCTATTGAAGGCGACCCGGATGTCGGCCGCGCAGCGATCGAGCAGTATATAAAGCAGAAGTTTTACGATGCTGCACTGGATTCGCGAACTGGCAAAGTAAACCCCACTAAAGCTGGGAACTTTATTCGCAATAATAGCGAACTTTTGGACGAGGCATTTCCGGCGCTCAAGCAGCAGCTTATGGACGCCAACGCCGCCCAGAGAATTGCCGACGATATAGAGATTCGCCTAGATGCGCGTAAAAAGAAAATACAGAGCCCGAGGGTGGCGTATGCGTCCGAATTTCTAAACACGTCGGTCAATCGAGAGATGGGCGCGATAATTAAGTCCAAAAATAGCATTGGTTTGGCGACGGACCTTCGCAAAAAAGCCGTTAAAGATAAAACAGGCCAAGCGCTAAGGGGTCTAAAGAGCGGGTTTGTTGACTACATACTCGATCGAGCTAGAACAAATGAGTTTGATGAAGCGCAAGACGCAATACTCTCTGGAACTAAAATTATGGGGGCGTTGAAAGAGAGGGAGGTTAATGGTGTTGCGAATGTTCTGCTCACAAGTCAAGAGCGAGCTCGTTTACGTCGCATAGCTGGGGAATTGGCGAAACTTGAAAAAGCCGCAGGCAGCTTGCCTAAAATCGACGGCATTATTAAGGACACTCCAAATTTGCTAATCAGCTTTGCCGCAAGGACAATAGCTGCCAGAAGGGGTGCCGCACTTGGTCAGGGAATCAGCGGCGCGTCATTGCTGACTGCTAACTTTGCCACTCGTTTGATGAACTCTGCTTTAGGGCGGATTACTAACGACAAGGCTGCTGCCTTGATATCGGACGCCGTACAGGACAAGGACTTGTTGTATGCGCTGCTAACGCGCCTAAGCAGCCCCGCAGCGCGCAAAGCCGTAAGTCAAAAACTCGGTGCGTGGGCTGCTGGGCCGGGATCGCGGGTTCTTGAGCAAGACGGCGACGACCAAACCCTACAATAACTAACCCCCCAACAAACCCGCCGCGTGGCGGGTTTTTTGATGCGAAGGACTAAGCATGGCGAAAAACACCATCGTCCAGTACAGCACGACCGCTGGTTCCAACACCGACATTCAATCGGTGAATATAGACGAGGGCTGCCCTCCGTCAGGCATCAACAACGCTATCCGCGAGGTGATGGTTGACCTGGCAGAATTAAGCGCCGGCACGCAGTCGCTCGCGAACCTCAAGACCACGGCAACGACGCAGATTGCCGCAGGTGCCGTTGGGGCGCCGTCGCTCAGTTTTTCGGCGGACACGAACACGGGTATCTGGCAAAGCGCGGCGGATACGCTCTCGGTGTCGGCTGGCGGCACGGAGAAATTTCGGGTAGGCGACACGCCTTATGCCGGCGACAATCTCCTCGATAACGGCGACATGTCGATCCACCAGCGCGGCGGCACGATTTCCGTGAATAACACGAACCTGTTCACTCTTGATCGCTGGTATTTTCGTGAATCCACCGGATCGAGCGTTGACGTTTCGCAAAGCACCGACGTGCCAACTTCCGCTGAAGCCGGTACTGCACGGTCGAAATTTGGCTCTTCGCTCTACGTTGACGCCACAGGAGCGTCTGGCGGACTTGGCGCGAATGATTTCGCGTTCTTGCAGCAAACTATCGAAGCTCAGTACTGCCAAGATTTAGGCTATGGCGCGGCTGGAGCTAAGCCCGTGACGCTTAGTTTCTGGGTGAAAACGAACAAAACCGGCCAGTACGGCGTCAGCCTCTATCAGGAGGACGGCGGCAGACATTACACCTCAAGCTACACGGTCAGCGGAACGGGCTGGGCGTTCTACAGCGTCACATTCCCCGGCGATGCTTCTGGAACAATAAATAACGACACCGGGGGCGGATTGGCTGTGCGTTGGCATCTTTCGACGGGATCGAACTATCACGCAACAGCCGGTTCGTGGACCGCTGGCACCAAGTTTGGATCAAGCGGAGATGTGGACGGCCTCGACAGCGGCTCAAATGAATGGAGGCTGACTGGAGCTAAGCTAGAAATCGGCAGCGTGCCAACTAGCTTCAGATTTCGGCCACCCGGAGGAGAGCTAGCAGCCTGCCGACGCTATTACGAGCGCTTGACCCCCAACACTGCAAGCAACCAATCAATTTTCCAAGCCTACAATGTTACCAGCACGGTAGCGTCCGGGATCTTCAACTACGAACACAAACGAGCCGCTCCGACACTGACGTTCACGGCAGGAGCTACTTTTGAGGTGCGGCACCAAACCACTACCACCGTCTGCACCGCAGCGGCTCTCTCAGGCAGTGCAGATGAGGACAGGGCCCTCTGTAATTTCACTGTTTCGTCAGGTCTCACAGGTGGACAAGGCTGCATTATAAGACGAAATGATTCCGACACGACGTACGTAGAAGTTTCAGCGGAGTTATAGCCATGAAATATTTGAAACATATGCTTAATGGGGGCGTTGCTAGCTATCAGCCAGAAGGAACAAATAAGTTTATTCCACCAACGGCTGACAATTTGGATTATGTGCGAATGATGCAGGAAGTTGATTCGGGCACCTCTGAGATCGAAGAGGTGGAGTAGTGGCGAACTTGGAAGACTGATGGAACAGATCCTCGCCGACTGGTGGCCGCAGATTTCGGCCCTCGCCATTTTGATTGCTGCCGCTGCGGCGTTTCGCGCCGAGGTTCGCGCACGGCTGTCGGTTGTTGAGGATAAAATCAAAACGCTTTTCCAATTATGGAACTCGCGATGAAGCGCCTCACCATCGCCATCGGCGCCGCCTTCATGGCGGTTTTTTTGTGCGCCCCTGCTGACGCGCATGACGTCGCGTGCGGCAAGCGCGAGAAAATCATCGCGCAGCTTCAGCAGAAGTATGGGGAGGTGGTGATCTTCCGAGGCATCGTAGAGGGCGCGATGGCGGAGCTTTGGTATTCGCCACAACGCCAGACATGGACCGTGGTCGTGAGCCGAGCCAATGGAACGGCCTGCCTGCTCGTTGGTGGCGACAACGCGATGTTGATCAATCCGGCGCCGTTATCGGATAGCGACGATGGCGTCTAGCGTCGAGCACAAAGATCTCAACACGCACGTCGAATTGTGCGCCGAGCGCTATCGATCGCTTGAGGCGCGCATCGGCAGGCTCGAACGCATCGTGCTCTGGGCCACCGCCGCTTCGCTGAGTGGCATGGCTGCTGTGATTCTCGCATTGGTAACTCGACTTTAATGTGCTTGGGCCACCAAAGCATTTAGTCACCGGCGGCGCTGCCGAGCATCTCGCCATCGCCGCGCTGCTGCGCGACGGATGGTGGGTCGCGGTCGCGCGCGTCCCTGGCCCGTTTGATCTGGTCGCAGTGCGCGCTTCCGCGAAGAAAATCGAAACCCAACTTCTCGACGTCAAAGCGGTCGCACCGTCCGCGCGCCCGAAGCAACGCTCGCGCACGCAGCAGCAGTTGAGCGTGCGCTTGCTTTACGTCGATCCGGTCAGCGGCGGCGTGGCCGTGACGGTAGGTCGCGCGCGCAAAGGCGAGAAGACAAAGATCCTCGATTAACTAAGGAAGGAAGCACCATGCTGCATTGGGGAATATCTCGAGCTAAGGAGCCCTCGACCTGGGCCGGTCTAGCAGGGCTAGCCGTCATATTCGGCCTGAGCGCCGATCAG
>CEUZ01289882.1_pt1 | contig 10637 bp, 9 predicted proteins | sample 361511 | NCBI WGS metagenome assembly CEUZ01 (sample SAMEA2622822, study PRJEB7988) | marine metagenome | biome: marine biome (ENVO:00000447); feature: surface water layer (ENVO:00002042); material: "saline water (ENVO:00002010), including plankton (ENVO:xxxxxxxx)" | depth 5 m
TAATTCAATCAAAAAAATATATTTTTTTTTCTCATACAAGTAAAATAAAATCTGATAATTCAGCAACAGCTCAAGGTACACCAGGTATGGATAAAAAAGAATTACTCAAAGAAATTTTAAAAAAAAAAATTACACTAATTGATTATGAGAATATTCGTGATAATTTAAAAAAAAGATATTTGGGATTTGGAAGATTTGCTGGAATTGTAGGTTGTTATAATTCCCTAAATTTGTATTTAGAAACTATAGGTAAAAAAAATATGCAAAGGGCATATTCCTTAGATTCATACGACAAAATTAAAAAAAATGTTAAAGATATAAATTTTAAAAATGCAAAAATAATTGTTACAGGTGATGGTCGTGTTGCAAAAGGAGTTATTGAATTTCTGAGTTTTTCAAATATAAAAGAAGTTTCCATCAACCATTTTAATAAATATAATAATGATAATTCAATATTCTGTAATTTAACAACAGCAGATTATGTAAATCATAAAAATGGATTAAATTTTAATTTGCAACACTTCATTAATCACCCTTCAGAATATATTTCTAAACTTGAACAATATTTACCTTATGCTACAATGTTAATAAGTGCTCATTATTGGGATCCAAAATCCCCTGTTCTTTTTAAAAAAGAAAATTTTCAAAACCTTAAAAATTTAAAAGTTATTGGAGATATTACTTGTGATGTTAATGGTTCTATACCTACTACATTTAAATCAACAACAATTACTAATCCATATTATTATATAAATAAAAAAACTTTAGAAGAAACAAAAAAACTTAATGATTCACTGGCAATAATGGCAGTAGATAATTTACCTTCTGAGCTTCCAAAAGATTCTAGTGAAGAATTTGGTGATGCAATAGTTAAAGAAATTATACCTTATATAATTGGGAAAGATGATGGACGAATTAAAAAAGCAACAATAATTGAAAATGGATATTTTTGCTCTTCTTATAGGTATTTAAATGACTATATAAATTCTTAATGGCTACAAAAAAAAATAGTATTTCTAAACCTTTTAAAATAGTTAGTTCTTATATGCCAAATGGTGATCAGCCTAATGCTATTAAAAAATTAGTTAGTGGTATAAAAAATGGTGAAAATCAACAGGTATTATTAGGAGTTACAGGTTCAGGAAAAACTTTTACAATGGCAAAAGTGATTGAAAATATTCAACGTCCATCTTTAATTATGGCTCCTAATAAAACTTTAGCCGCACAATTATATGGTGAAATGAAAAATTTATTTCCAAATAATGCAGTTGAATATTTTGTAAGCTATTATGATTATTATCAACCAGAAGCCTATGTACCTCGTTCAGATACATATATTGAAAAAGAATCTTCAATTAACGAACAAATTGATCGTCTTCGTCATTCCGCTACAAGATCTTTAGTTGAAAGAAATGATACAATTATTGTAGCATCTGTCTCTTGTATTTATGGAATAGGAGCAGTTGATTCATATTCAAAAATGTCTTTTGAACTAAAAAAAAATCAAAAAATTAATCGTATTTCAATTATGAGAAAACTTGTTGAACTTATGTATAAAAGAAGAGATATGGATTTTAAGAGAGGAAGTTTTAGAGTGAGGGGTGATACTTTAGATATTTTTCCTTCACACTATGAGGACAAATCGTGGAAAATATCTATGTTTGGAGATGAAATAGAAGAAATATCAGAAAACGACCCATTAACAGGTGAAAAAATTCAAAGTTTAGATTTAATTAAAATATTTTCTAATTCACATTATGTTACACCAAAACCAACAATTCAAAAAGCAATACAAAAAATTAAAAAAGATTTAGAAATTCAGTTGGAGGTTTTTGAAAAAGAAAAAAAACTATTAGAAAAACAAAGATTAGAAGAAAGAACTAAATTTGATATTGAAATGATAGAAACAACAGGTTCTTGTGCAGGAATAGAAAATTATTCAAGATATCTTTCTGGCCGTAAACCTGGAGAACCACCGCCAACATTATATGAATATATGCCTGAAAATTCTTTGTTATTTATTGATGAAAGTCATTTAACATGTAGTCAAATATCAGGAATGTATAAAGGAGATTTTTCACGTAAGTCAACACTTTCAATTTATGGATTCAGGCTACCTGCTTGTATAGATAATAGGCCTCTTAAAAGAGAGGAGTGGGATGCGATGAGACCTCAAACAATTTTTGTAAGTGCAACTCCTGGAGATTATGAACTTGAAAAAACTGGTGGTACATTTATCGAGCAAGTAATCAGACCAACAGGTCTTATTGACCCTATTTGTGAAATAAAAAAAACTGATAAGCAAATTGATAATTTAATTCATGAGTGTAATGAATGTATAAAAAAAGGCCATAGAGTACTTATTACTACACTTACAAAAAAAATGGCTGAAGATTTAACAGAATATATGAATGAAAATGGATTCAAAGTCAGATATTTGCATTCTGATATAGATACAATTGAAAGAATTGGAATTATTAGAGATCTTAGATTAGGTATTTTTGATATATTGATAGGTATAAATCTCCTTAGGGAAGGGTTAGATATACCAGAGTGTGCATTAGTAGCTATAATCGATGCTGACAAAGAAGGATATCTTAGATCAAAAACTAGTCTTATTCAAACCATAGGAAGAGCAGCAAGAAACGTTGATAGTAAAGTGTTAATGTATGCTGATAAGATCACTAATAGTATGAAACAAGCAATTGAAGAAACGGATAGGAGAAGAAATAAGCAACTAAAATATAATAAAAAAAATAATATTACTCCTGAAACAATTAAAAAAAATATAAATGAAATTATTGAAAGTACGGCTGAACAAGATCATGTAACAGTTGAGATAGATATAAAAAAAGAATTAGTTGGTAAAAAACTAGATAATTATATAAATAATTTAGAAAAAAAGATGTTAAAATCTGCAGAAAAACTTGAATTTGAAGAAGCTGCACAATTAAGGGATGAAATTAATAGGCTAAAAGCAAAACAAATAGGTATAAAGAATCCATTTTTAACAAAAAATAATAAAAAAAGTAAAGCAATTGGAAAAAATAATTATCTTTAATATAAAAAAAAATACTGGTGAGATTATTCTAAATAGACCAAGTTCTTTGAATGCATTAAATTTAGAAATGGCATTAGATTTTAAAAACAAATTAAATGAATGGAAAAATGATAAAAAAATAAAAAATGTAATACTAAAAGGTAATGGAAAAGCTTTTTGTGCTGGAGGGGATATCAAATCGTTATATTTATCAAAAAAAAATAGTACATTAAAAGAAAAATTTTTTTTTGAAGAATATAAACTAAATAATATAATTAAAAATTTTCCTAAACCATATTTATCGCTATGGAATGGAATAGTAATGGGTGGTGGTGTTGGTTTGTCGATCTATGGTAATTACAGAGTTGCAACTGAAAAAACCAAATTTGCAATGCCAGAATCAGGTATTGGTTTTTTTCCAGATGTAGGAACTAGTTATGTATTATCAAGAATACCATATTCATTGGGTTTGTTTATAGGATTAACAGGATATGTAATTAATTACTACGAATCTTACAAGATTGGTCTAGCAAATTTTTTTATAAAAGAAAAAAATATTATTAAAATTGAAAATTTTTTTTCAAAAAATAATTATTTAAATGATAAGATTCAAGATAAAATACCTAAAATTAAAAGCGAATTATTAAGCAATAAATTATTAATTAATAAACATTTCAAGAATTTCAATATTGAAAAAATAATTAATAGTTTAAAACTAGATAAATCAATTTTTGCAAGAAAAACCTTAGAAACTTTATTAAATCGTTGCCCAACAAGTTTAGCAGTAACTTGTGAGCAATTTAAACGTGCGAGAAAAATCAGCTTTGAAAAATGTATAGAAATGGATTACCATATCAGTCAAAATATGGTTTATAGAAAAGATTTTTCAAATGGAGTAAAAGAAGTGCTCATAAACAAAAATTCAAATAAAAAATGGTATCCTAATTCAACTTTAGGTATTTCAAAAAGAATAAAAAAATATTTTATTTTAAAAAACAATAAAAATTTTATTTTGTTAAATAATTAATATGAAAAAAAGTTTACCACAATCTTCTAGAGTAGTTATTATTGGTGGAGGCGTTGCAGGATGTTCCATTGCTTATCATTTAGCTAAATACGGTTGGAAAGATACAATTTTATTAGAAAGAGATCAATTAACTTCAGGTTCAACTTGGCATGCAGCAGGATTGATTGGTCAATTAGGAGCTTCAGCAAGTATTACTAAATTAAGAAAATATTCACTAGATCTTTATAAAAAACTAGAAAAAATTACAGGACAATCAACTGGACTAAAACAAAATGGTTCAGTTACTGTAGCAACTAATAATGAGAGAATGGAAGAGTTACTAAGACAAGCAACAACAGCCCAACTTTTTGGAGTTGATGTCGAGGTTTTAGAAAAAAATAAAATTAAAGAATATTATCCAATAATTAATGATAATGATTTAGTTGGTGCTGTCCGTATGCCACATGATGGTCAAGCTAATCCTATAGATGTAACTCAAGCTCTTGCAAAAGCTGCGCGTATTGAAGGTGCTACTATTATTGAACATACTCCTGTTAAAAAAATACTCATTAAAAATAATGCAATAGAAGGAGTTGAGACAACTGACGGGGTAATAAAATGCGAATATATTGTTCTAGCAGCTGGCATGTGGTCAAGACAAATTGGAAAATCTATTAATATAAATATTCCCCTTTATCCTGACGAACATTTTTATATTTTAACCGAGCCAATTGAAAATTTAACAAAAGATCTTCCCGTTTTAAGAGACTATAATAATTGTCTTTATATTAAAGAAGATGCAGGAAAGCTGTTAGTTGGTTTATTCGAACCTAATGCTAAACCAGCGTTTACTAAAGATAATTTGGTTCCTGATGATTTTTCATTTGGCACTTTTCCCGATGACTGGGATCATTTTGAACCTTATATGTTATCAGCAATAAAAAGAATTCCAAAATTAGAAACAGCTGGAATAAGACAGTTCTTATCAGGCCCAGAATCTTTCACACCTGATAATAACTATATGTTAGGTGAGATACCTGAAATAAATAATTTTTTTGTATGTTGTGGCTTTAATTCTATAGGTATAGTTAGTGCTGGAGGTGCAGGAAAAGTAACTGCTGAATGGATTATCAATGATGGAATCCAAGAAGACTTATTTAGTTTAGATATTTCACGTTTTGAACCATGGCAATCAGATATTAAATATTTATTAGAAAGATCAACAGAAACATTAGGTAATCTATATGCTATGCACTGGCCTTATAAACAATTTAAAACAGCAAGAAATATAAAATTACTTCCATACCACAAAGAATTAAAAATAGAAGGTGCTTGTTTTGGAGTTGGAGCAGGGTATGAAAGACCATTATGGTATGCAAAAAATGATGAGAAACCTGAAGACAATTATAGCTATAAATATCAAAACTGGTATCCTGCTGCTGAAAGAGAATCAAAGTCAACTAGAAATAATGTTTCTTTATTTGAATTAACACCATTTGCAAAATTTGAGTTAAAAGGAAAAGAAGCTCATAAAGAACTGCAAATAATTTGTTCAAATAATATTTCTAATAATGAAGGAAAAACCACATACACTCAAATGCTAAACAAATATGGCGGTATTGAAGCAGATTTAAGTGTAACTTGTTTGAAAGAGAATAGTTTTTTAATAACTACAGGATCTGCAGTTAGATATCATGATAAGCATTGGATTAAAAAAAATATAAATTTGAACTCAAATGTTGAACTGAATGATGTAACAGAAAAATTTGCAGTTATAGGGATAATGGGACCTAACTCTAGATCTTTATTATCATCTTTATGTTCTGAAAATTTTGAAACAGAAAATTTTCCTTTTGGAACAGGACGAAATATAATTATAAAAAACAAAAAAATATGGGCGCAAAGATTATCATATGTTGGGGAACTTGGATGGGAACTATTTATTCCAATTGAGAACGCTTTAGAAATTTATAATTTTATTACAGATAAAGGTAAAAAATTTAAATTAACACATGCAGGTACACATACTATGGATATATTAAGAATGGAAAAAGGTTATTTACATTGGGGTCATGATATCTCTCCAGAAGAAAATCCTTATCAAGTTGGTTTAAACATATTTGTTTCATTAAAAAAATCTGAAAATTTTATTGGAAGAGAGATAATGGAGTCCATTCATAAAACTGGATGCAATAAAAGGTTGATTTACTTAACATTAAAAAAAGAAGATAGTCCTGGAAATCCACTATTACTTCACGAAGAACCTATTTATATGAATAATAAAATTGTTGGTAAAACCTCATCAGGACAATATTCATTTAACTATAAAAAAAGTATGTCAATGGGGCACATAACATTAAAAGAAAATTTTAAATTAAATGATATTCAAAATAATAACTTTGAAATAGAAGTTGCAAAAAAAAGATATGAGGCTAAACTAAATCTAAAACCTCTTCATGATCCTAAAAACATACTCATCAAAAAATAAAATAATTTTTTTATCAATAATAATCCTAGCTATTATTATATCTTTAATTTATTTTAATTTACAAAAATATGATTATAAATATTTTATTAAAAAAATCGAAAATGATTATAAACTACAAGTTGATAATCAAGGTGAATTTGAGATAAATTTTTTTCCAAAATTTGATTTTTCAATTAAAAATTTAGAGGTGACTCATAAATCTAATAATTTATTAATTAAATCAAGAAAAATAAATGTTAATATTATAAAAGAATACCTGAATTGGAGAAATACAAAATTTTATTTATATTCACCATCAATTGTAATTAATGGAATACCATTAAGAGAAACAAATATTGAAGGGAATTTAAAAGGATCAAAAATTGTAATTAAAAAAATTGATGGAAAAATTAACGAAGGTTTGTTTGAACTAAATATTGAATTAATCAATGAATTATCAAAAAAAATTAATGTAAATGGAAGCTTTAGCAATATTTCTTTAACTACAATTTTAAATCAAGCACAACAAATAGATTGGAAAAGATTAAATATCAAACTTAGATCAAATAATTTTAATATAAAAAGTGAAGGAAAAAATTTTACTGAAATAATAAATAATATAGAGGGATATATTCCTATAGAAGGTCTATTTTATATTAATGCAACAGCAGACGAGAAATTTGGTGTAGCTTTATTAAATATTTTAAGTAAAAAAATTCCTGAATTAAATGAAATTAGTAAATCAGTAGATTTTCTATTTTCTAGATATGCTGATATACCTTCAAGAATTAATGGTAATATTATTTTAAATAAAGGAGAATTAACAACTGAAGAATTTTTTATTTTGAATGATGAAGCAAAAATGAAAACTGAAATAATTTATAATATTCTAAATGATGAAATAAATGGAAATCTTTATTTTCTTAATAGTGATGGCGAAATTATTATAACTTCTAAACTCAATGGGACATTAAAAGATCCTCAAATCTTAATTGGAGGAAAAAATTTATTAAAAAATGAAGATAAAGAACCTTTTCAAGATTTGAAGTATATTATTGAAAATGGAATAACTAATATTTTTCAAAAATTACTCGAAACAAATAACTAGGCCTGATTTAAAAACATATTATTAAGATTTACAATTTTATTCTTCGTTTCTGTACTATGTGGTAATATTTTAAGTATTTCTTGATATATTTTTTTTGTTTCCGAATATTTTTTTAAATTAAAAAATATCAATGCCAAACCATCCATGGCGCCAAAATGTCGTGGTTCTAAAAGAAGTGTTTTATTAATATCTTTTATTGATTTTTCGTAATCTCCAATTAAAAAATAAACTGTAGCCCTTTTATTCCATGCTTCAGCAAAATCAGGATTATCATTTATAACCCGACTTAAAAAAAATAATGATTTTCCATATTCCATGTTTTTCATTAATTCTAAGCCTTTATTAAAATCTCCTTTTATTTCTATATTACTAGGTTGTAACCAAATATTCCAAATTTTATTTATTATAATATTATGTTGATTTATATTTTCAATGCTCTGTAATTGATTAAATAATTCATCTAATACAGGGTCTTTTTGATCAGCTTTAATGCTTTGAGATATAAAAAATATAATAATTAATATAAAAGATAATTTCATTTATTTAAATATTTGTTATAAATAATAAATGTTATGATAAAATTATATAGTTGGTCAACTCCAAATGGGAGAAAAATTTCTATTTTACTAGAAGAATTGAAAGTTAAATATAAAATAATTCCAATAAATATTAATAAAAAAGAACAATTCAATAAAGAATATTTAAAAATAGCACCTTCTAATAAAATTCCTGCAATTGAGGATACTGATAACAAAAAATTTATTTTTGAGTCAGGTGCAATATTATTGTATTTAGCAAAAAAGTATAATAAATTTATTAATCCAAAAAAAGAATGGGAAACAATTTCTTGGCTAATGTATCAAATGTCTGAAGCTGGTCCAATGCTAGGTCAAGCACATCAATTTCTATTTTATAATCCTGGAAAAAGCAAATTTGCTGAGAAAAAATTCCATAAAAGAGCAATTCATATTTATAGAATTCTTGAAAAAAGATTGGAATCTAATAAATATATTGTTGGCAAATATTCGATTGTTGATATTGCTTACTGGCCATGGATAGCTAGATATAAACGTCATAAAATTAATATTTTAAAATTTCCTAATATATTACAATGGTTTAAAAGAATTTCCTTAAGACCTGCGGTAATAGGTGGTTATAATGTTGTTGGAGTGAAAGAAAACATACCTTTCAGTTGATTTATTAATAAATTAATATATGTAATCAAAAACTTTGTGATTAAATTATGATTTAGTTTTTAATTTTAATTACATAAAAATTTGAAAGGACTACATGCCTAGTGGAAAAATAAAGTGGTTTAATGAAAAAAAAGGATTTGGTTTTATTAAGCCTGATGCTGATGATAAAGATGTATTTGTTCATGTTTCTGCATTTGAAAAAGCAGGAATAGAATTTTTAAATGAAGGTGATGCTTTATCTTATGAAATAGCTACTGAAAAAGGACGTCAAAAAGCAGTTAACCTAAAAAAATTATAAATTTATATATTTTATTTATATTTTAACCTAAGAGAATTGTCGCCGCAGTTAATACAAGTAATATTGCCATTAACCACTCAACAGTTTTTTTGGCAATAGTATTTTTTAAAAAATTTCTAATAAAAGTTCCAAATATTGCCCAACAGGATATGCATGGAAGATTAATTACTGAAGATAAAAATACTAGAAAAATAATTGATGAAATTAATCCTTCATCTTTTGGAAGAAATAATGAAACTGCTGTAATACAAATTACCCAAGCCTTAGGGTTTACAAATTGAAAAAAAACTGCTTCATAAAATTTAAGTGGAGTACTTGTGTCTTGTTTGCCAATCTTCAAAGAACCTAACATTTTCCATGCTAAAAAGATCAAATATATGGTACCAATATATTTTAATAGCTCATGTATTATAGGGTATTTTTCAAATACAATTCCAAGTCCAAAACAAACTAAAGTTAATTGTATTGCATGTCCCGTAGGTATACCAAACAAATGAGGCACAGTTTTTAAAAAACCAAACTTTATTCCAGATACTGTTAACATTGTATTATTTGGTCCTGGAGTAATATACATTACAAAATAATAACCAATTAAAGCAAAAAATAACTCGTATGAAATCATAATTAACTCTAATCTCTTAAATTTATAAATTGAATAGGCTGATTAAGTTTCAATTCTCTTACAATATCCATTGCATTTTGAAGATCGTCTCTTTTTTTTCCTTGAATTCTAATTTCATCTCCTTGAATTTTTGCTTGAATTTTCATTTTTGAATTTTTTAGTGAAATTGTTATTTTTTTTGCAATACTTTGATCAATGCCTTGTATAAGACTATAGACTTGTCTTATTAAACCACCAGATGCTTTTTCTTTTAATTTAATTTTTAAGGCACTGGAATCAATTTTTCTTCTAACAAAATGAGTTATTAATAGGTCATTAATTTGTTTAATTTTCATGTCATCTTCAGATATTACGATAACTTCAAGATCATTTCTATTTATAGAACTCTTTGAACCTTTAAAATCATATCTTTGACTTATTTCACGAAGACAATTTCCAATTGCATTATCAATTTCTTGAAAATCTAATCTACTAACAACATCAAATGAGGGCATTATTACAAACCTTAATATTGATAATTTTTAAATATTTTGTCATTAAATCTTCCTTGTCTCACCTATTGACATTTTCCAAATTTGATTTTCATTATAACCTGATTTTATTGCAGCTGCATAAAATCTTTTTGGCGGTTCCCATAAATCTTCAGCGGATAATCTAATTGTGCCCCAATGCATGCCTAAAATATTATTACTTTTAATGTCCTTAGTTACTTGTACAGCTTCTTCTGGTGTAACATGAGATGTCTTCATCATTTCTCTTGGTTCATAAGCTCCTATTGGAACAATAGATAGATCAAAATTACCTTCTTTCTTAAAAATCTCAGTAAATACTTTTCCATAAGCTATATCACCAGAAAAATATATTTTTTTTTGTTTACTTTTAATTGAATATCCACACCAT
>CEUZ01106887.1_pt1 | contig 10633 bp, 11 predicted proteins | sample 361511 | NCBI WGS metagenome assembly CEUZ01 (sample SAMEA2622822, study PRJEB7988) | marine metagenome | biome: marine biome (ENVO:00000447); feature: surface water layer (ENVO:00002042); material: "saline water (ENVO:00002010), including plankton (ENVO:xxxxxxxx)" | depth 5 m
GTGCCGCTGAGGCGTAGGAGTTCGAGTCTCCTCTTCCCCAGTAATGTGGCAAAAAGTCTGCAAGCAGAAAAGACGGGTTAGAAACATCGAATATAGCAACAGAAACTCCGAGTAGATTTAACGCTAAGTTTAAGGAGGGGAAAGTGGCAAAACTTCTAGAGGTTGATGACCTTGCAACTTATTTTTTCACCCCCGAGGGTGTAGTAAAAGCGGTAGACGGTATAACGTACGACTTAGAAGAAGGGGAAGTCCTAGCACTGGTGGGTGAGAGCGGATGCGGAAAAAGTGTTAGCGCACTCTCTTTAATGCGGTTAATCGCCAATCCTGGTCGTAACGTACGTGGAAGCGTCATGTTTGATGGAAAAGATCTTCTCGAATTGACTGAACCCGAAATGCGTGGAATACGCGGCAATGACATGGCCATGATATTCCAGGAACCCATGACTTCGCTTAACCCGGTTCTAACTATCGGAAAACAACTTACAGAAGCTATCACTTTGCATCTGGGCTACGATAAGCAACAATCCGAAGGCAGGGCCGGTGACCTGCTTGAAATGGTAGGTATACCAGAGGGCCGAGGCAGACTCAATGATTACCCACACCAATTCAGTGGAGGTATGAGACAAAGGGTTATGATAGCCATGGCCCTGAGTTGCAATCCCAAAATGTTAATTGCAGACGAGCCGACTACAGCTTTGGACGTAACAATACAAGCCCAGATATTGGAACTTGTACAAGAACTTGGTAAGGAGACAGGAACCTCTGTGTTGATAATTACTCACAACTTAGGAGTAGTCGCAAGATACGCAGACCGAGTAAACGTTATGTATGCCGGAAAGATAATTGAAAGAGGAACTGCTAGGGAAATATATGGCAACCCTCGACACCCATACACTATCGGATTGCTTAAATCTGTCCCTAGGTTGGATGAAACAAGAAAAGAACTATTGGAGCCAATAGAAGGTCTGCCACCAGACCTGATTTTCTTGCCTGAGGGATGTGCCTTCAGGGAAAGATGTGCCTACGCAATTGATAGATGTGCCACCGAGATACCTCCTCTAGTCGAGGTCGCGGATGCACATACAGCGGCCTGTTTCGTTTCCGATCAACTAGGTTCAGAATGGGGAGGGAATAAATAAAATGGAAGATACAGCCAAGATGCCCCTAAATGAGACCGGAAATTTGGTGGATGTTAAGAATCTCGTCAAATACTTCCCGGTCAGGAAAGGTATAGTTATACAGAGACACGTCGCTGACGTGAAGGCAGTAGACGATGTAAGTTTCTTTATAAGACCCGGAGAAACACTCGGCATGGTTGGAGAGAGTGGCTGTGGAAAAACCACAGTAGCTCGAACCATGCTACAGCTTTATCGGCCTACTTCAGGTACAGTTGAATTCCAAGGTCAGGATCTAGCTACACTTAAAGGCAGAGCCCTTCGTGATGCAAGACGTGAAATGCAGATGATATTTCAGGATCCATACGGATCTCTTAATCCAAGAATGAACTGTGGCAATATTATTGGTGAGCCACTGATAGTACACAAACTGACTAGAAGTAGAAACGAATATAGGGACCAAGTAGCAGAGCTTTTGACCACTGTAGGATTAGCCCCTTACATGGCAAGTCGTTTCCCGCATGAATTCAGTGGTGGACAGAGACAGAGAATTGGTGTGGCTAGAGCACTGGCTGTGAGGCCAAGTTTCATAGCCTGCGATGAACCAGTATCTGCACTTGACGTGTCAATTCAAGCACAGCTTATAAATCTTCTGGAAGAATTACAGGCACAATTCCAGCTAACATACCTATTCGTGGCTCACGATCTGTCGGTTGTTCGTCATATAAGTGATAGGATAGTAGTTATGTACCTCGGTAAAATAGCTGAGATAGCTACTAGAGATGAGCTGTATGCTAATCCGCTTCATCCATACACTCAGGCGCTACTATCCGCAGTGCCGATACCAGATCCTGTGATTGAAGCAACAAGAAGCAGAATTCTTCTTACAGGCGACGTGCCTAGTCCGTTGCGACCACCTCCAGGGTGCGTTTTCAACCCAAGGTGCCAGTCAGTAGGAGACGATTGCGCAGGAACTCACACAGAAGGTCTAACCAACGAGGCCGGAGTACCGGACCTCAGGGAAGTTTCGCCTGACCATTGGGTCTCCTGTATAAAAGTGTAGCAACATATACTGATATAGTGAAAAATAAGAAGGGGTGGCTTAAAGCCACCCCTTCTTATTTTTGTGCGAATTGCATCCTATATATTTAGTTAAATAGCTGTGCTAGGATAATCTCGATATGAAAACCGACCACATAAGAAATTTCTCCATCATAGCCCATATTGATCACGGCAAATCAACATTAGCTGATAGATTACTGGAAATAACTGGAACTGTCAGCTCCAGAGATATGACCGAACAAATCATGGATCAGATGGAGTTAGAAAGAGAAAGAGGCATAACAATTAAAGGTAAGGCTGTCAAAATGTCTTACAACAAACAAGGTTCACGCTTTCAGTTAAACCTGATAGATACCCCAGGTCATGTAGATTTTGGATATGAAGTTTCCAGAGCCTTAGCAGCTTGCGAAGGAGCTATTTTGGTTGTAGATGCAACACAAGGGATACAAGCTCAAACACTTGCCAACGTGTATTTAGCAATGGAACACGATATGACAATAATACCAGTAGTCAATAAAATAGACCTGCAAGTAGCTCAGCCCGCAAGAGTTTCCTTAGAATTACAACAAGCATTCGGATTCACTGATGAAGAAATAATATTTGTCTCTGCCAAAGACGGATCTGGTATAGAAGATTTATTAGCAGCCATTATAGAGAGAATACCCCCTCCTAAAACAGAATATAATGAACTAAGAGCCTTGGTCTTCGATTCCAATTACGATCCCTATAAGGGCGTAGTTGCTTATGTGCGACTGTTTGACGGTCATATAGAAAAAGGTTCCCAAATGCTGATGATGGCAACGGGTTCAAAAGCCGATATCCTAGAAGTGGGTAACTTTCTTCCTAGGCCCACTCAAACTTCTGTATTGGCTGCGGGGGAAGTCGGATATATAGCGACTGGTCTAAAAAACGTCCGGGAATGCAGAGTGGGAGACACCCTAACATTAACAAACAATCCCTCAACTAAACCCCTACCTGGATACCAACCTCTAAAACCCATGGTATTCGCTGGGCTTTATCCATCAGATGGGGATGAATATCTGGTTTTAAGAACCGCTTTGGAAAAATTGCAACTGAATGACGCTGCTCTAGTTTACGAACCGGAAACAAGTGCGGCATTGGGCTTTGGATTCAGATGTGGATTCCTAGGACTTTTACATATGGAAATAGTTCAAGAAAGATTAGAAAGAGAATATGGATTAAATTTACTGATAACTGCTCCCAGTGTGAGATATAGTGTTACTAAAACAGATGGTGAAGAAATAGAGGTCGATAGCCCAGCAAAACTTCCTCCAACACATCTAATAACAGAAATGAAAGAACCTATACTATCGCTTAACATAGTTGTTCCTGCTAAATTCATTGGAGCGGTCATGGACATAGTGACAGCAAAACGCGGTGAATTCGTGAGAATGGAATATCTCCAGAACAACACACTTGATGAATCCGTTCCTGATTCATCAGAATCCAGGGTGCTTTTGGAATACAGAGCACCTCTGTCAGAAATATTGATGGATTTTTACGATCAACTTAAATCTAGAACGCACGGATATGCGTCTATGGACTATTCGATTTTCGGATATAAAGCCGCTCCATTGGTTAAACTCGACATACTAGTCAATAACCAACCAGTGGACGCCCTCTCGCTTATTGTTCATAAGGAAAAATCTCTCCAACAAGGCAAAACACTAGTTGAACGTCTGAAAAATTTAATTCCTAGACAAATGTTTGAGGTGCCGGTTCAAGCAGCAATAGGGAACCGTGTAATATCTAGAGAAACTATCCGGGCCCTAAGGAAAAACGTCTTGGCAAAATGCTATGGCGGAGATATTACGAGAAAGAGAAAATTATTAGAGAAACAGGCCGAGGGCAAGAAACGAATGAAGAGGGTTGGCAATGTGGAAATACCTCAAGAAGCTTTTCTAGCAATTCTACAACTGGACAGATGATTTGCAAATCTCATTCATTATAGCTTTTTTAGGAACCCGCAACATAGTACATGCAAGCATATATCCAAACAATAAGGTAGAATGATGGTCCTGCACAAGTAACTTCGAGAAACTATAATTATGCCATCACTATACATAGTATCCACCCCGATAGGAAACCTAGAAGACATAACTTTACGAGCTATACGTGTTTTGAACGATGTAGACATAATCGCTGCCGAAGACACTCGCGTTACACGTAAACTACTTTCTCACTATAAAATTCACACCAGAGTTACTAGCTATAACGAGCACAACAAATCTCTGAAAATACCTAGGCTTGTAGACTCTTTGTCAAAAATGGATATAGCTCTGGTATCCGATGCGGGCACACCAACAATTAACGACCCTGGAGTGGAACTAGTGAGAGCTGTTATTAGGCAGGGTTTCGAAGTTGTTCCCGTTCCAGGACCATCAGCGGTAACAACCGCTCTTTCGGTATCAGCATTTTCCGGAAAACAATTCCTGTCCTTAGGATTCCTACCAAACAAAAAATCGGAACGGAAAACGTTCCTAAAAACAATAGAGAATACTGAATACACCACTGTATTCTTTGAGGCTCCTCATAGACTAAAACAAACTTTAAAGGAACTAAGTGGAGTAATAGGAAACAGGAACATCACTGTCTTAAGAGAGGCAACTAAATACTTTGAAGAAATATTCTATGGTACTGTAGCAAGCTGTGAACTACATTTCGATAAACCAAAAGGTGAATTCACAGTAGTAATAGAAGGATCAACACAAAAAGAACATATATCCGATCATGACATTGTCTTAATGTTAACTGAGCTTTTAAAAGAAGGTGTATCAATGAAAGACGCAAGAGAAACGCTAGCTCAGGAAATGAATGTCAGTAAGCGAGATTTATATAGACTGTCCCTGTCGATGAAGTAGAAGTCTGACCACAGGATAATTTACATAAATCAATGTATACACTTAAGCAACATGGTTTGCTGTAACATAGATCAAAGAGTTTCCAAAAACTATTTGACATCTAAACCAGTCTGCCATACAATCGACGGGTTGTCATGGAATACGCCGTAATAAATACTGGAGGGAAACAATATACCGTCTATCCTGGATCGAGTATCCAGGTGGAGAAACTCCCGCGCGAAGAAGAAGAGAGTTTTGAAATAAACGAAATTCTGTTAGTGTCCAAAGATGGCAAACTCAAAGTCGGCAATCCTCTGGTGCACGGAGCGTCCGTTAAGGCACAAATCATAGAAAACGGCAGAGGAAAGAAGATTACTGTCCTCAAGTACAAACCCAAAATCAGATACAAGAAGAAGATTGGACACAGACAGCCCTATACTCAACTCAAGATTACCGAAATATTAAGTGGCGACGAAGTTCCGGTAAAGAAGCGAGCCACCCGAACAACTGCTAAAAAAAGTAGTTCCCCAAAGACCACTACCACCAGAACTAGAAGGAAAAAAACAGATGGCACATAAAAAAGGTGGAGGAAGCAGCCGTAACGGGAGAGACAGCAGATCTCAGCGGCTGGGAGTGAAAAGATATGACGGTCAACTGGTAAAAGCCGGATCCATAATAGTCAGACAACGCGGCACAAGAATTAGATCCGGAAACAATGTAGGAGTAGGTAGAGACCATACTCTATTTGCATTGACAGACGGTCATGTGAAGTTTGAACAAGACACCAAGTTGAAAAAACAAGTAAGTGTCTACCCTCAGAAAGTATAAAAGGTTATACAAAATTGAAAACAGAAATACATCCTACTTATTATCCAGAGGCGCAAGTTTCGTGCACATGTGGCAACTCTTTCACGGTCGGTTCAACTAAACCTACACTGAAAGTAGAAATATGCAGCAAGTGTCACCCGTACTTTACCGGAGAACAACGCATAATAGACACAGAAGGTCGTGTCGAGCGTATGAAACGCCGTTTCAACTTGGATTAATTTCCGGTTATTCAATTTCTGCCCATACTCTCCTTCGTAACAGTACGGAGGTATAGATTCATTTGATGAAAGGCCAGAATCCATTGGAAAAACGTATCACATATGGTGGCCAGGCAGTTATTGAAGGAGTAATGATAAGAGGACAATCTCACTACTCTCTCGCAGTTAGAAAACCCAATGGCGAGATAACAACAGAATATTCAAAACTCAATACGTTCTACACCGGTGCACTTAGAAAGATACCTTTAGCAAGGGGGGTTGTCGTCCTTATAGAAACCATGCTCATCGGTATTAAGGCCCTAGGTAGGTCTGCAAACATAGCATTGGAAGAAGAAGATCAGGAAATTTCTGGTTGGTCTATGGCAATCATGCTATTACTATCAATAGGTTTCGGAGTTGGTCTGTTCTTCATCGCTCCCTTACTGGCAATAAGGTCTCTGGACGCATATATAGAATCGGATGGGCTGAGTAATTTTGCAGAAGGTATATTAAGATTAGCAATTTTCTTGGCTTACATATTCCTTATTGGACGGTTCAAAGATATAAAAAGAGTGTTTGCATATCACGGAGCTGAACATATGACAGTACACGCATATGAACATGGACTACACCTAGAAACCAATAATGTCAGAAAATTTCCAACAGCCCATAATCGTTGTGGCACTGCTTTTCTACTGGTAGTAATGATGGTTGCAATAGTAGTTTTTACTTTTGTGGGAAGACCATCAATTATGATCAGCATCGCATCCAGAATCGTTTTAGTGCCAATAATAGCCGGAATAAGTTATGAGATTATAAGGCTTAGTGGCTTTTACAATAACAATCCTTTTGTAAAGTTAATAGCCTACCCAAGCCTTGCACTGCAATCTCTTACAACAAGACAACCTGACGATGAACAGATAGAAGTGGCCATCGCTGCTATGAACAAAGCCATAAATGTAGACAAAGAAAACCAAGAAACCAGCAAGTCATAGAGTTACTATTTTTTTCTATTCTCTAATTCTTTCCAAACCTCAGATAGACTTACATCTGATGCAACCAAGAGAACCAAGGTGTGATATAGCATATCTGCTATTTCATTCGGTAGATTTTTCTTATCCCCAGTAGCACCTGCGAGCGCTGATTCACCGGCTTCTTCTATAACCTTTTGCGATATACGTTCAATACCCTGATCAAATAAGCTGACAGTATAGCTACCACTGGGCTTATCTATTTTGCGTTGCCGAATAACAGAGTACAGATCCTCAAGTATTTCTGCTCCGGCATCTATAACATCGTAGTTCTCTGTGGCGTCAAATTCTACAAAAAAACACGATTCTGCTCCTGTATGACAAGCGGGACCTGTAGGATCAACTTTCAACAACAAGGTGTCCCCGTCACAATCTAATAGAATATCCTTCAATTTAAGAAAATTACCTGAAGTCTCACCCTTGTGCCATAACATATCTCTAGAACGACTGTAGAACCAAACTTCATCTTTCTCAATTGTTAGCTTTAATGATTCTGGACTCATATAAGCCATCATAAGAACTTTGTTTGTGCTGTCGTCTTGGACAATCGCAGGTATTAACCCATTTCTATCCAGTTTTATCATGAAAAAACATCCTATCCTAAATATTCCAAAGTACTTGTATTGTCATCCAATCTCAATAAATAGTCATTGGACAATAAGACAAGATTATCAGGTCAAACGAACACTAACCCCTCTGTCAGATAAGTATCTCTTAGCTTCACCTATAGTGTGGGTGCCGAAATGGAATATACTTGCGGCCAAAACAGCATCGGCCATACCCTCTGAAACAACCTGATACATGTGCTCAAGTGTGCCCGCTCCACCGCTAGCAACTACAGGAACGTTAACTGATTCAGATATTCTTCTGACCAATTCCACATCATAACCATCTCTAGTTCCATCAGCATCTATACTGTTAACTACTATTTCCCCTGCACCAAGAGCCACAGCCTGCTCAGCCCATTCTATTGCATCCAATCCTCTGGCCACTCCACCATCTCTACCCGTATGTGTAAATATTTGCCAGGATGCCGAGTTGTCACCTGATACCCGTTTAACATCCATGCCAAGAACAATACACTGACTGCCAAATGCTTCTGCTCCATCTTTTATGAGATTTGGATTTTGAACCGCAGCCGTATTAATTGAAACCTTGTCTGCTCCCGCCTTAAGCATCTTCTTCATATCATCCACACTACGTAGACCTCCGCCTACAGTTAGAGGTATGAAAAGTTGTTCGGCTGTTTTAGCAACTACGTCCAACATGATATCTCTGCCTTCTGCAGAGGCCGTGATATCGTAAAATACTAGTTCGTCAGCACCCTCTGAATCGTAAAATGCTGCCATTTCGACCGGATCACCGGCGTCCTTGTGACTCAAGAATTTAACACCCTTTATTACACGACCACCTGATACGTCTAAACAAGGTATTAGCCTTTTTGTAAGCATAACAACAGCATTGTAACATATGAATTATGAACAAGAGATTGATCAATGGTTATAATGTCATTAGAATGTTATCTCATTGATTTGTAGATTAACGACCCTGTTGTCGCAAAACTAATAGATATATCCCTATTAGGATGGATTTGCTTTTGGCATTTACTAAACAAATATTGATACTGACTGCAGAATCCGACAAAGTGATGTATGAATCACTAAAGGATGACGGATTCACTTTGTCATTTAATGAAGGACTGGACCCTGTGAGTAAAGTCCTTGATAATGATTCCACGAGTTTAGTAGTTTTGGATATGGACGCGAATACAAATGATGACAATGTTCAGCTAATTAAAACCACTAAACATTTCGGCATACCCTTATTTGCTGTGCTTGATCCTGAAGATAACCAAAAATTAGAATCATCTATAGGATTGGATGAAATTATTTTCAAGCCGTTCCAATATAACGAATTGATTACCAGAATACGTAGAATTCTTTGGAGGAATGGTTCTTGGGACATAGGCCAAATTATACGTATTGGGGATCTTACTATAGACCAAGACAAATACGAAGTATCCGTAGCGGAAAACCGTATCATTTTGACCTTCAAAGAGTATCAACTTCTGTGCCTGTTAGCCGCCAACCCTGGCAAAGTATATACTAGGGAAACTTTGCTCAACCGAATATGGGACTACGACTATTTTGGAGGCACCAGAACGGTTGACGTTCACATCAGGAGACTACGCAGCAAAGTAGAGGACGCTAATCACTTATTTATAGAAACTGTAAGAAATGTAGGATACAGATTCATATCCTACTAAATACCAATCCACCACAAAAAATTTAACATAGCTGTAACAACACATTAATAATGGTTAATATCAAGTGTATATACTATACTATGAATCTCCCCAGTCTTTTGTTTATTGTTGCGAATCAGACTACTAATTTGGGAGACAAACATCTATAATTACAGGGAAATAATGTTAACGTGGGATTGATCCAAAAAATCCCAAATAATCTATGATGAGGTGGTAAATGTCTTACAAAGCTGAATATATATGGTTAGATGGTACAACTCCTTCGGCGCGTCTTCGCTCAAAAACCAAGGTTATAGCCGATGGTGAAGCTCCTCCTATATGGGGATTCGATGGATCTAGTACCCAACAAGCCACTGGTGATAACTCTGACGTAGTTCTAAACCCTGTACTTACCATACCTGATCCCATACGTGGAGCCCCCAATGTGATTGTCATGACCGAAACCCTTTTAACTGATATGACCCCGCACCCTTCAAACACCAGATCCGCTTGTGCAGCTTCCTCCGAAAAATACGGTGATTTCGATACCTGGTTCGGAATAGAACAAGAATACACATTTTTTGAAGGAAACGCTCCTTTAGGATGGCCTGAAGGAGGGTATCCAGCGCCGCAGGGAGAATACTACTGCGGAGTTGGTGCTGATGTTATATTTGGTAGGGATATAGTGGAAGAACATATGGATGCATGTATGGAAGCTGGCCTGCACATCGCGGGTATAAACGCAGAAGTTATGCCCGGCCAATGGGAATTTCAAATAGGACCAGTAGGCACACCACAAGCCGCTGACGAACTGTGGATAGCACGTTGGTTATTGTCTAGGATAGCCGAAAACTACGGGGTCACTGTATCTTTTGATGCCAAACCAGTAGCAGGAGATTGGAATGGAGCAGGTGCTCACACCAATTTTTCCACCAAACAAATGAGATCCGATTACGACGCATGTGTTGCAGCAGCAGAAGCTCTAGGGAAAAATGCGCCTGCCCACATAGCTGGATACGGGGCAGGTATAGAAGATCGCTTGACTGGTCAACACGAAACGGCTAGTTACAAAGAGTTCTCATATGGTGTTTCTGACAGAGGAGCATCAATAAGAATTCCTTGGCAGGTGGCTAGAGATAAAAAGGGGTACATAGAAGATAGGAGACCAAATGCGAATGTAGACCCATATATCTCCACTCGGCTTATACTAGATACCGTCTGCGGAAGCGCCAGCAAATAGTCGGGTAATTAGAATATATAACAAACAGGAAACATAATAAAAAGAGGAGTTGAG
>CEUZ01065842.1_pt1 | contig 10632 bp, 7 predicted proteins | sample 361511 | NCBI WGS metagenome assembly CEUZ01 (sample SAMEA2622822, study PRJEB7988) | marine metagenome | biome: marine biome (ENVO:00000447); feature: surface water layer (ENVO:00002042); material: "saline water (ENVO:00002010), including plankton (ENVO:xxxxxxxx)" | depth 5 m
CATGGGTAAGCCGAATCGACCGGAAATACATCCAATATGCCACCCCTTCTACTGAAACTTCCCACTGTTTCAGTCATAGTTTCCATGACATAACCCAATCTAATCCAAGATTCTATTACTTCCTCCAGAATAATTTCCTCGCCCACAGTTAATCGATGAAAATTATGTTCGAAAAGATTACGATTAATTGTTTTTTGAGAAATAGCCGTATTAGACGCTATAACAATTGTGGGAGTGTTTCCAATATCTGCTATTGCACGCAATCCTCTAAGCCTATCTTGACCGACACTAACGTCTGGAACAATCCTTTCAAATGGCATATTTTCAGTTTCAGGAAATAATATTAATTGAGTTTTTTTATCAATCCAAATCAAAAGCTGGTCATATAAAACACGAGCATCTTCTGGTTTTGAAACCAGCACCATAATCGTTTTATTATCAAAAAGAGAAAGTCCTGCAAGTATAAAGGGAATGGCTTCGGACATTAATTGTATCTTTAGGTTCGTATCACCATTTTTATTTATATCAGAAATAATCCTCTTAAATTCCGGCATTTCTGCCAGTAATCTAGGAAGTTGATTGAGAGACATTTATCACCATCAAATACATGTTAAAAAATGCTGGATTGAAAGCTTTGTTCTAAACATCAACAGATAGCAGTTCATCAGAAAATATCAATTCCCCGTCATAATATTTTTTCACATCTCCGATACCCTTTTCCATAATCGGATGTCTAGCTATATTAGGACCTAAATGGGTTAAAACAAGTTTCTTGACTCCTGCTTCTTGAGCCATATTAGCCGCACCTAGAGTGCCACAAACTCCATGAGATTCCTTGTTTTCTATCATTGTTTCTTCATCATCCCAACACATGCAAAACATGACATCAGCATCTTTCGCAAGCTTTATCACATCTTCACAAGGTTCAGTATCCCCAGTAAAGACCATACTTCCCTCATTACTGTCAATACGATATGCAAGTGAATCTAACCACGGTTGAGCATGTTGTGCATGTGATGCAGTCATTTCCCAGTTCACACCAGAATACACCTTGCCAGGCCCTACATCTTTAACTGAAACTTCCGGAGGTTTTCTCGGCAAATTACCGCCGCGATTTACATAAACCTGCTGACTGGTAGGGTGATTAATTCTAGCCCGCCAGTCATGAGCAAAAACTCCTTCAGGGCCGATAATACCATTTGTAAATTCCTCTGTTAAAGTAGGTCCGAATACCTGCAGTTTCGATTCCTGACCTATGCTTTGATCCCATCTACATAGGAGAAAACAAGGGAAATCCACATCATGATCAAAATGATGATGGGTAAAAAACACATAATCTATTTCTGTGGGCCAAAGTCCAGCCTTAACCAATTTATGAGTTGCTGCAGGACCACAATCAATCATGATTTTAACCCCAGCTACTTCTGCAACAAATGAAGACCCGAATCGTTCTGTTGTTGGTGTAGGTGTACCTGCCCCAAGAATATGTATTTTCGCTCTTGTCATTTATATCTCCTATACATCAAACATCCACCGACATGAGTTCATCAGAGAAAACCACATCTCCATCAAAAATTGATTTGATATCTCCAATACCTTTTTCTCGTTTACCATGCAATGAAAGATTCGGACCAATATGCACTAAAACCAATTTTTTTACTCTGGCTTTTTGGGCCATCTCTGCAGCTCCCACTGTGCCACACTGTCTATAGGATTCTCCATTAATATTCATTGATTCTTGGTCATCCCAACACATGCAAACCATAATATCTGCATTCATAGACAAGTCTATAACTGATTGACAAGGCTGAGTATCACCTGTAAAAACCATTGATCCTTCAGAACTATCAATCCTGTAAGCTAGTGAATCCAGATAAGGCTGAACATGCTCAGCCTCTGATGCAGTTATTTTCCAATTCGTACCCTCATAAACCACTCCAGGCCCGATATCCTTAACGATGAAGTTTGGTGGTTTCCTTGGTAAGGTACCCCCTCTATTGACATGAGCCTGTTGGCTATCCGGATTATTAACTCTAGTTTTCCAATCATGTGCAAATAATCCACCATTTTCATTAAGAAGACCATCGGTAATTTTCTCTGTAAGAGTTGGACCAAAGATACGTAATGTTTTTTCGATGCCAATACTTTGATCCCATCGAGTTAGTAAAAAACATGGAAAATCTACATCATGGTCAAAATGGTGATGGGTAAAAAACAGATAATCTATTTCAGTAGGCCACAGACCCGCCTTAACCATTTTATGCGTAGTAGCAGGCCCACAATCTATCATTATCTTCTCACTGCTCAATTCCACAACATAAGACGACCCAAAACGATCTGAAGTTGGAGTGGGGGTTCCAGCACCAAGAATATGAATTACAGCCAATTATATTCTCCTATTAATAAAATAATATTTTGTCTAGGATAGGTTGTTTATTGAAGGGTACCACCCAGAACCGTATTCTACAAAAATACCAATAACGGAATTAAAATCATCAAAATTATGAATCTATCTCAATATTAATTCTATAGATTCCATTAAAGTCTTTTCAGAAATTGCACCCACCCATCTATCTACCACTAGCCCGTTTCTGTCAACAAAAAATGTCACTGGCATCCCTACGATTCCATAATCGATTGTAATCTTACCATCCTTATCACGACCGTTCGGATAAGATATGCCAAATTCCTTGATGTAAGAAAGAGCATCAGGTTCATTATCTTGTAAATCAACCCCAACAAACTTTACCCCTAAACCTGCGTATTTGTTCCAAGATTTCTCAAGAGATATAGCTTCATCCCTACAAGGCGCACACCAAGATGCCCAAAAATTTAATACTATTGGTGACCCATAATAATCACTCAAAGTAAATTCATTCCGATCAAAAAGAATCAAATTAAAATCTGGAGCAGTATTTCCTATCAGTGTAAATCCACTTTGACCGGTCACAGGTCTTTTCCCCGATAAACCAATAGCCATTAGAGAAATAAAAGATATAAACACAATCAACAAAATGGAAAATATGGCTATTTTTAAAGTTTTGGGCATCACAAATAATAACTCGCCTTCATAAGACAAAAAAATTAAATATTTCTATCCCCTAAAATCCTGTCCAAATACCAAATTGACCTCAACATTTTTAACGTGTGAATAGATAAAACATGATTTACAAAATGGGTCCACTTGCTTAATATTCAAAAATACCTACTAAATAAGCTCTGACTAATAGCCTATGATCATATATGAAATGAGGATAACAGGTAACTAAAATAATCTCGTTTTGCCCTAAGTCAAAAACTTCTAAATCATCTTTATGAAGCATTTCTGTTCTATATGCATTATATATAAACTTGTGATTATTAGTTTCCAAAAAGATATGAAAAGATTCATCACCTTTCTCTCTAATTAAATCAGCGAATATTGGTAGTTTATTAAAGACGTTTCCATTACCAAGAATAGGGCTCTCTAAATGTCCAAAATACCAACCTTTGGATGGTATCTCTATTGAAGAAGACGATTGTATATGACCAACTACATTTTTTGGATTTTGCCAAGCTTTGCCATCTTTTGTGTCCACCAGGCTTAATTGAGTGACTAGAGAATCTATATCGACTGCCGGAATTACCATCCTAAGGACTGGATCATTATTTTCTAAAATACCTAATCGACTGGGGAATTTATTTCTAGGGTTAATACTCGTATATTTCCAATCATCGGCAACATCCAAGTTATCAATTATTTCATAAAGTGAACTACTATTTTCAAGATCAGTTGATTTATCGTTAACTGGCACTATTTCAATAGACTGTTCTTGATATAAAAAGTCCGTCTGTTCCCCTCTCGGTATATGACCAAAAGCTTCGGCCAAATTATAAGACATACCCATATCGGGTTTTATAGTCTCTGATTGTCTATTACCTTCGAAAAATGAGCCCCATGTATGATATTCATGGAAAACATCTAGTAACTCAGGATCGTACCGGCTAACATTCGGAATTTCATCTATCCGTATTTGTTGTTTAAATAGATCTGAAACGACTGATAACTTATCAGTCAAGTAAATATTCTTTGGAATTTCTTCCGAAAGCGATAGGCTTGTGTTTATAGCTAATTCAACTTTTGGTTGATTTGGGTTAACATATTCGCCAATTGTATTACCTTCAATATATTTCGGGTATGCCTTTTCCTTTGTGAAATTATATCTTTCTAAATCAGATTCAATCCATGCACCATATAACCAATAAATTACTACTAGAAAAAGAAGTAATGCCCCAAATATTAGAAGGTAACGGCCAATAAACTCGCTTCTCTTTTGTGTTAACACAATTAATTCCCCGATTAATTAACAGATTCAGTTTAACTCAGAGTGAGCTACAAAACATCCATTACGATGCCCCTCACAATTCAAAATAAACATATCTAATCAATTGATCCATCGGAATCTAGATTTTTATCGATTTACCTGTATTTGATGATTCAACCGCTGCTTCAATAATTTTGAGTACATTAACTCCAGATTCTATAGGAATAGGCCCTTGCGTTCCTTCCCGAGCTGATTTAAGGAAGTCTTGTAGAAATATTTCTCCCCCAACACCTCCATAGGCCTCCGAAACAGGCGGATCAAATGAAATTCTTCGTAAACCTCCCGACCTCCAAGCCTCTACTTCACTATAAACTGTGTAACTGTTCTCTTGCATATCAATCCTTATATTTCCATCAATACCCCTGAATGCAAGAAAAGAATCGTATGAAGCCCCAGAATACCCTGCCCCGCTACCAGCAAGATGATAGCCTGCATGAAGCGAACCTAGAGTGCCACTAGCAAATTTCAATGTGAGCATTGCTGTATCTTCAACTTCTAGTTTTTCAGGATTTTGGTTCCCCAACATAGCTGTCACTTCTGTTACACGATCATTCATCATATGAGCCATTAAATCAATATAATGGCATCCCAACCAACCTAATATTCCACTACCACCTGTCTCTTTACCAAACAGCCAATGATTCGGATTTCTATACCTGACTTGGGAAGTTACCATTCTAGCTTCAACAGCCATAACCTTACCCAAAGCACCATCAAGAATTGCTGAACGTGCTGATATTACTTTGGGTTGATATCGGTTCTGAAACATCATTGACAAAGAAATAGATCTTTTCTTTGCCCTAATAGCAACCGATTCTAAATCTTTCGCTGTCAAAGCACCTGGCTTTTCAAGTAATATTGACTTGCCAGCATCAATTACACTATTTAAAATTTCGGGTGCCAAATCATTTCGCACACATACGATAAAGGCATCTATATCCTCAATTTTCAGAATCTCATCTATATTATTTGTAACAGAAAAGATTTTTTCCGAATTCGAAGTAAGCTTTTCGATATCTTCTCCATCTATACCGCAAAAATGAATTTCCTTGACTATATCTAGTACTTCTAAGCTCTTTATATGGAACCCGGAATGGGGATGCGGAGACGAAATAAATCCAACTACGTATTTATCCTTCATGCTAATATGAACCCTCCTATTAATAAATATCAGAACAAATTACCCAATTCTATAACTACAACTAACGATTCCAGACTAAAATCATCGGTTTGAAATCAAGACGATTGTTACAGTTGCAAACCAAAGAATTAAAGAAACGATTATAGGAACATCTTTTATCAATATTTCTTCGGGATTTTCCCCCTGTTTCTTAACATAAACTAGGTAAATATACCGAAATATACCATAAGCGACAAACGGAATTGTAAGCATCATGCTTTGATTGTCAGGCAAATTGGTAGCCGTAAAAGTATATAGCGTATATGTTAACAGCGTTGCAGTGGCAACAATTCCTATAAACTGATCAAGCACAGACTTCGTATATTTATCCAGTGTATCGCGTTGTTTCCCAGCCTGTTTTTCATAAATACTTAACTCACTGCGTCTTTTACAAAGACAAATAAATAACGCTCCTAAGCCTGTACAAACATATAGCCACGGAGAGACAGGTACTCCAAGTACAATTGCTCCTGACACAGCTCTCAATACAAATCCAGAACTCACCACAAATACATCAAGCAATACCACCTTTTTAAATGCAATAGAGTAAGAAAACATAACAGCCAAATACCCGGTACATATCCAGGCAAAGGAAGTGTTATATAAGAATGCAGCTATCAGTCCACATAATGCGAGAAGCAAAGAAAAAACCAAGGCAATCCTGTGATCTAATGCTCCTGAAGGAATTGGCCTGTTCCGTTTTTTAAAATGTTGCCGGTCTTTATCCCTATCTAGTATATCGTTAAATAAATACACTGCCGATGATAATACCGAAAATATAATGAATGCCCATGTGGGCTTCAAAATAATAGAGATTAAATCATGATTTCCCGTCGGGTCCCAAACATCTCCGATGGTAAAGAATAAGGCAAAATAAACCAGTATATTCTTGGTCCATTGGATAGGCCGCATAGAAAGAATAACTGCATAAAAAAACTGCCAACCAAATAAACGTCTCTGTTTGTTTTGTTGCTTCAACATATTTGGATGATAACTATCGATTTACTTTGCAGTCAAACTGAACAATGATGTGAACTAGCTAATTAGTATGACTTATACTGAAATGATTAGTGTAACTTATCGATAACTTATTGAAAGACAAATGCCTGTTTTAACCTCAACCGGGCAAAACAAGATCTACAGTTGATAGACTAAGTATTTACAGCACCTCAGTGATTCCTGACGGAAAGATCTTATCAGAAAAACATTTGGGCTTGCTTTTTAATGGTAAGCAGGTCTTATAATTAGCTCAGTCAAAAATACTGTAATAAAATCAATATTCGATTAATCTAATAGATAATAAAATAACCGTCTCCACAATTTTAAAAACCAAAATTTGTTTACCCATCTTCACAATCACACCGAATATAGCCTGCTCGATGGTCTAAGTAGACTTGACCCATTAGTAAGCCGGGCAAAAGAATTGAATATGAGCCACCTTGCGATAACAGACCATGGTGGACTGTACGGAGCAATCGATTTTTATCAAACTGCCCTGAAATACGAAATAAATCCGATTATCGGATGTGAAATGTACGTCGCTCCTTCAAGTCGACACGATAAAAATCCCAATGAAAAAAAACCTTTCCATCTAACAGTCTTAGCAAAGAATCAGACGGGATACGGCAACTTAGTAAAACTGGTAACAGCTTCTCAGCTTGAGGGATTTTATTACCATCCTCGAATCGATAGAGATTTGCTAGAAAAATATCAAGAAGGATTAATAATATTATCTGGCTGTCCAAGCGGAGAAGTTCCCAAGTTGATTAATCAAGGCCGAATGGAAGAAGCTGAAAATACCATCAATTGGTACAGAGAAAGATTTCCAGACTATCACCTTGAACTAATGAACCATCTGGGCGTAGAAGGATTAGAAGAAATAAATTCAGGATTGATGCAATTACATCATGATATGGATATACCGATAGTAGCTACAAATGACAGCCATTACATCAGTAAGGAAGATGCAACTCTTCAAGATATATTAATTTGCATTCATACTAATACAAACATTAATGACCCCAAACGACTCAAAATGGACGATAATTCCTATTATCTGAAGAGTGCTGAAGAAATGATTCAAATGTATCCAGAGACACCGGATGCTATTAAAAATACGATGCTAATTGCTGAAAAATGTGAACTGGATTTAGATTTTTCTCAACTTCATTTACCCGAATATTCAGCTCCTGACAACATGGATGCAGATCAGTTTCTTGAAAAGTTATGTTTTAAAGGTCTGAAAACCAGAATTGCCAACCATGGGACTGAAGAAGAATCCCGGCTTAAATATGAATTACAAGTAATCAAGCAAACTCAGTACGCAAACTATTTCTTGGTTGTATGGGATATAGCTAAATTTGTCAGAGAAAACGATATAGCATTCGCTGTTAGAGGTAGTGCAGCAGGCAGTATCGTACTCTACTGTCTCGGGGTAACCGATGTAAACCCACTCCTCTACAACATCGTCTTTGAACGTTTTTTGAATGTTGAACGCAAAGAAATGCCTGATATAGATATGGATTTTCAGGATGACCGTAGGGAGGAAGTCCTTAACTATGTAGTTGAAAAATATGGACGCGAACATGTCGCTCAAATAATAACTTTTGGAACCTTGGGAGCAAAAGCTTCGATTCGAGATGTAGGTAGAGCTCTCGCAATGCCATACGAAAAAGTAGATGGGATAGCACGTTTAATCCCAACTAGGCTAAATATGAAATTGGATACAGCTTTAGAGGAAACTAATGAACTTAAAGAACTTTACCAAAACGACTCAGAAATAAAAAACTTAGTTGACTCAGCAAAATCAATTGAAGGGACCACCAGACATTCTGCCACGCATGCAGCAGGCGTAGTCATATCGAAGGAGCCTCTTGATACTTTGGTACCGCTACAACGACCGCCCAAAGGGGACGAAAATAGCATATCCACTACCCAATATTCAATGAATCCGGTAGCAGCCTTGGGTCTATTAAAAATGGACTTTTTGGGCTTATCAAATTTGTCTATTCTTGCCAACGCAAAGAACCTAATCTACGAATCTCGGGGGATTAATTTAGAACTTAGAGATATCCCATTGGACGATAAACCTACCCTAGACAATTTATCAAACGGACATACCGTAGGTATTTTCCAACTTGAAGGTTCTGGAATGACAGAACATATTAAACATCTTAAACCAAGCTCCATGGTAGATGTAGCATCAATGATTGCCTTATATAGACCAGGTCCAATGGAACAAATCGAAACTTTCATTAAAGCCAAGCATGGAGAAATTGAAGTCTCATATTTAGATCCGGTTTTAAAACCAATTTTGGAAGATACTTATGGAGTCATTGTGTTTCAAGATCAAGTATTTTTGATAGCACAGGCTTTTGCTGGCTATTCCCTTGGTGAAGCAGATGTTCTTCGCAAAGCTATGGGCAAAAAGGTTCCAGAAATTATGGCTCAAGAGAAAGGTAAATTCTTAGATGGAGCTGTTAATCAAGGCTACTCTCTTAGCCTCGCTGAAAAAGTATTCTCATTGATCGAACCATTTGCTGGATATGGCTTTCCAAAAGCTCATGCAGTAAGTTATGGATTGATCTCGTATTGGACAGCATTTCTTAAATCCAATTTCCCCGAAGAATACATGGTATCCCTATTAAATGCGTACTCCGATAATTCGGATAAACTTGCCTCTTCAATTGTAGAATGTCGCAGACTTGGTATTCAGGTGTTGCCACCAGATATAGTTTTAAGCGACGTACGATTTAGGATTGAAAATGATTCTAATGACAAATCAATACGATACGGACTTTCAAATATAAAAAACGTTGGAGAATCAACAATTCGTACTTTTATTGATTCTAAAGAACAAACTCAACAACCGGTCAACAACATCGAGGAAATGTGTAGAAATTTCGATATGACCTCGGTAACAAAAAAAACTCTCGAAAACCTTATCATGGCAGGAGCTCTAGATAGATTTGGAGATAGGGTTTCCATATTAGACTGTTTAGATAGGATACATTCACTTGGACAGAGTGAAGCAGCATTAAAAAATTCCAGTCAGACATCGATGTTTGATATTCTGGGAGAAAATTCACCGACTCAACTTACTCACATAGAAATTGCTAATGGTAAAACACCAGCAAGAGAAAAAAATCAATGGGAAGTTGAACTATTAGGATTTGGTTTTTCAGGAAATCAACTAGAAGCTCTAGCGGGAACAAACCCCTTAGAAGCTACTATCTCTCGTGGAAATATAACTCAACAAATGTCTGGTTCAAACATTGTTTTAAGAGGACAAGTATCAACAACAAGCGAACATACCACTAAGAATGGTCGACCATTCTTAATTGCGAATATTTCACTCCTCGATGGTGACATAGATGTATTTGTTTGGGAAAATATATTGTCTACCACAAAAGAAATATGGCAGTCTGGAAAACTTATAGAGTTGGAAGGCACAGTTCGAGTACGCGATGACAATAATATCAGTATATCCTGTCAAAAATGCTCTGAGTATCAGCCTACCCAAGAATTAAATGGTAACTCCCAAAACATAGTAGCTACTCAAAAGAAGAATTCTAATGGTGCAAAATTGAATGAATCAAAAATCATCTCTGGTAACGAAACTAAATCCATCATATCGCAATCCGAACATCCCTCTATGAACATAATAACAACGACAGATGCTAAAGAACATCAAGCAAAAATACTAGTTGTTAGAATCAACGAAACTGATGATCAGAAAAAAGACGAGTCAGTATTGAGAAACATAAAAACAACACTATTGGACAACCCTGGTAACGACAAAATATTGCTCGAGATATTTACAGAAGGGGTAATTGTAAAAATGGATTGGAGTCTTGTAAAAATAGCGTTAGATAGTGAATTAATCGAGAATTTGAAAAACATACTTGGAGATAACGGGACTGCATGGATCGTCGAAGATTAATTTTACGCACTTAGCTGATTAGTAACGGTTACTAGATTCAAGTTCCAATAAATAAGATTTGAGACCAAGCTGCTTCGCTCCTCCAGCAAAACCTCCCAGGCTTCCATCACTAGATATAACCCTATGGCAAGGAATTACTATTGGGA
>CEUZ01290288.1_pt1 | contig 10630 bp, 11 predicted proteins | sample 361511 | NCBI WGS metagenome assembly CEUZ01 (sample SAMEA2622822, study PRJEB7988) | marine metagenome | biome: marine biome (ENVO:00000447); feature: surface water layer (ENVO:00002042); material: "saline water (ENVO:00002010), including plankton (ENVO:xxxxxxxx)" | depth 5 m
AGGGAAGTCCTTTTCAAGATGTTTAAGGACAGTTAAACCGCCAAGACCACTATCAAATACACCAATTGGAGAGTTAGGATACATTTAGTTACCAATAATAGGGTTTTCATATTTATTTTTAAAATTTACCAATGCTTCAAAAATAGCTAAGGCAATTTTTTTTCTATATTTTGATTTACCAAGCAAATTTGCATCATATTTATTACTAAGGAATCCTGTTTCAATAAGAACATTAGGCATTGATGCGCCAACTAAAACATGGAAACCTGCTTGTTTTACGCCCCTATTAGGAGATGTAAGGACTTTATCCATTTCTGCTTGTATCTCAGCTGCTAAAAATTCACTTTCTTTCATAAATGAACTTTGAGCCATGGTATGTAAAATTAGATTATCATTAGATAACTTTTTATATTTTTCATTTTTTTCTTCCATTTTTATTACTTCATTTTCTCTTTGTGCCACTGCAATAGCATCTTTTGTTTTTCCAGGTCGTAATAAATATGTTTCAAATCCTCTTATTTTTTTATGTGCAGAATTTGCATGAATAGAAATAAATAATTTTCCAGATGAGTCATTAGCAATTTGAGTTCGCTTCCAAAGCGGTACAAAGGTATCTTCATCGCGTGTATAAACAACTTTAAGACCTAGATTAGATTCAATTAATTTACCTAATTGGCGTGCAATATCCAGGTTTACAGTTTTTTCTTGGATTCCACCTACACCAATAGCGCCAGGATCCTTTCCCCCATGGCCAGCATCAATAACAATAGTATCTAATAACCATCGATTTCTTATTTCTCTAATTTTATTAGCATTTTCTATTAATGAAGTTCGAAGTGAAATAGAAATATTATCCTTATTTGATTCAATATCAAAATCATCAACTTTTGTTTTTAAAAGAAAAGAAATTTGAGCAGATTCTATTGATTGAATCATCCTTATACGAGAAACAGGATTATGAATAAAGGATTTCACTAATTTTAATGAATCTATAATCGCTCCAGTAATTGTAACGTTTAACCATCCAGCATTAGTGATAGATGCAGATAGTTTATTTATTGGAAATTTTATTTTAGAATTAATAATAATAACATCACCATTTTCTTTATTTATAATATCAACGTGGCTGATATTGTACTGAGGAATTGATGTTATAATATATTTTTCTGAAGAATCTATAGTGAAAATATTTATTCCTAATTGATTAATAATATCAAAAAATGGTTTTATAGGAATTAAAAAATCATTACCATCAAAAATTATCGGAGAATTCATATGATAAATATTTTCATTAACTTTTACAAAAGAAGAATGAGGAGAGATTAAAAATTTAAAATTATCAAGTTGAAATTCTAATTTATTTTTTTCTGTATAAAATTTTAAAGGTATTTTTTGTTCATTTGCATATTCTACAATAGAAAGATATTTATTACCATAAATATTATATAATTCAGTTTTAGTAAATGTTTCTTCTTGAGAATAAAAAAGAGAAAGTATTGATATGAGAAATAATATTTTTTTTATAAAAAATAACATAATATTATTTATTTTTTCTTTTATCAATTACATGAAAGTTTTTTTCTCCAGATTTTACCATGTGAAATTTCTCTCTAGCAATTTTCTTTACATAATCATCATCATTTTCTAATCGATATAATTTATCTAAAAGTTTTTTTTCTTTAAGCATTAATTCATCAATTTCAATTTGTATTTGGTTCCGCTCTTTTTTTAATTGATACCATTTGAAAATCCCTAATTCATTGAAAAATAATGGAATAAAACCTAGAATAATAATTATAAAAAAAAATATTTTTTTAGGTGATACTTTTGTATTTTTTTTTCTTTTCAATGATTTAAAAAATTATTGCCAGCATATTTACAGTTATTTTTTAAATATTCTTCAATGCGTAAAAGTTGATTATACTTTGCAACTCTTTCAGATCTACATAAAGAACCTGTTTTAATTTGACATGCATTAGTTGCTATAGAAAAATCTGCAATAATAGTATCTTCTGTTTCACCTGAACGATGTGAAATAATAGTAGCCATTCTTGAAGAATGCGCCATATTAATTGCCTCTATAGTTTCACTTACTGTTCCAATTTGATTTAGTTTAATTAAAATAGCATTCATAGATTCTTCTTTAATAGCTTTTTGTAATCGAATTGGATTAGTAACTGTTAAATCATCCCCTACAATTTGAATTTTATCTCCTAGCGTTGCATTTAATTTTTTCCATCCATTCCAATCATTTTCATCAAGCCCATCTTCTATAGATATTATTGAATATTGATTGCAAAGTTTTACATAGTATTCAATCATTTCTTCTGAGGATAGAAATTTCTTCTCGGAATTTAATTCATAAAGTTGCGTCTTTGTGTTAAAAAGTTCACTTGAGGCAACATCTAAAGCAATAGCTACTTCTGTATCTAATTTGTATCCAGATTTTATGATAGATTCCATAAGAAGTTCTATAGCATCTTCATTTGATTGTAAATCAGGAGCAAATCCTCCTTCATCTCCTACATTTGTATTTAAACCTCTTTTTTTTAAGATAGATTTAAGAGTATGAAATATTTCCATTCCCATTTGAAGGGCAGAGGAAAAAGAATTAGCACCTATTGGAAAAATCATAAATTCTTGTATATCAACATTGTTATCTGCATGACTTCCACCATTTAGGATATTCATCATAGGAGTGGGCAAAATATAATTTTCTCCTACGTGAAGATATTCAAATAAATATTGTTTTTTAGCAGCAGCAGCAGCACGTATTGTAGCCATAGAAACTCCAAGGATGGAATTTGCACCAAGATTTTTTTTATTCTTAGTTCCATCAAGTTCTATCATTGCTGTATCAATAGATTTTATATCATATACGTTCATGCCTACTATTGCCTTTGCAATTATAGAATTAATATTTTCTACTGCTTTTGAAACAGATTTTCCCATATATGTATTATTATTATCTCGTAATTCTACTGCTTCAAATTTACCTGTAGATGCACCACTAGGGACCGCAGCTCTTCCCCAAATAGAATCATTTATATGAACATCTACTTCAATTGTAGGGTTTCCTCTTGAGTCTAAAATTTGTCTTGCGTGAATATTACTAATTTTCATTATATATTTTAATAATCCTTAAACAATGATTTCATTTAATTTATACAGACTTAATAAATCATAAATAGTAAATTTATTTAATAAATAAAAAATAATGAGTATAATAGTAAAAAAGTTTAAAAAAGAAGATAAAAGATGGGATGCTTTTATTGATCACTCCAATAATGGGACTTTATTCCATAGGCGTAAGTTTTTAAATTATCATCCTTCAGATCGTTTTTCTGATCACAGTTTGATTTTTGAGAAAAAAGGACATATCATTGGCTTATTGCCTGGAATAATTAAAAAAGAGAAAAATAAAAATATTTTAATATCACATCCTGGTGCATCAGTAGGATCTTTGGTAATTTTGGAGCAGTTGTCTTTTTCAGATTCATTAGCGATTGTTAAAGAATTATCTAAATATGCAAAGCTTCATAATATAGATTCAATTAGATTAACTCAACCTCCTATTATTTATGAGAAAACTACTTCTCATTATTTAGACTTTGCTTTTTTAAAAGAAGGATATTCATATACCCGTAGAGAACTATCTAGTTACATTAATATATATGATGATATAGAAAACAATGTTTCTAAATTTAAATCATCTCACAGAACTGCATTTCGAAAGGCAAAAAAATTAGGCATAAAAATAAAACTGTCAGAGGATTATAAGACTTTTTATACCATTTTGAAGAATAATTTAAGCATAAGGCATAATGTTTGTCCCACTCATACTCTATTAGAATTGCAAAAACTTAAAGAAATATTTCCTAATAATATTCATTTATTTTCTGCATATTTAAAAAATGAGATGATAGCAGGGGTGGTTAGTTTTATTTTAAACTCAAAAGTTATGTTAGCATTTTATATTAGCCATAAAAAAGGTATGGAACCGTATAGACCAATTAACTTACTTATTTATGAAATTATTCAATGGTCTATTGATAAACAAATAGAAATTCTTGATTTTGGTGTTTTTACAGTAAATGAAAAGCCTAACATGGGGTTGGCGCGATTTAAGGAAAATTTTGGTGCTAGTGGAGTCCTTAGAAATACATTAGAATTAAAGTTATAAAATTTACATATTTTGAAAATACTATATATATCACCTGAAAATACAGCAGGAACTTTAAATTTATGGAAATTAGCCCATGAGTCTAAGGGTAATGAATGTACGTTTATTACCTTGTTTAAATCTAAACATAATTTTGAAAATGGAATCTGTCTCAATTTACCATTTATTAATACAAATTCATTATACATGGCAGTTCGAAATAATTATTATAAAATATTTAGAAATAAAAAAGGAGATTATAATGAATTATCAGGTTTCCCACCTATTTGGGAGGCAAATTCTTGGATTGAAAAAAAATATTTTTCCTTTCGAGATTATATATGGAGTTTTAAAATAGAACCAATTATTCAAAAATTAGGACTTTTAGATTATGATATTTATCATTTTGAATGGGGCTTAGATTTATATAGAGATAGTAGATTCGTACAAAGAATATCTCAAATGAATAAGCCCATTATTTGTACATATCATGGGCAAGATATGAGGAGTCGTGGTGTAATTCCTACAATAGATAAATTAAGTAAATTAAATTTAACTAGTGAATTAGATCTTATGTATAAGCATCCTAAAATAGAATATTTATTTTTACCTTATGATACAACTAAGCATAATCCTAAATATTCATTAAATAAAACTATTAAGGTTTGTCATAGCCCCACTAATAGATACTATAAAGGGAGTAATACAATTATTTCAATATGTGAAGAAATGGCATTAAAAGGAGACATAGAATTTATTTTAATTGAAAATATGCCACATGAAGACGCAATACATATTAAAGCGCAATGTGATATATTTATTGATCAAATTCATAATAGAGGAGGATGGGGATATGGTATGAATTCTATAGAAGCATTATCAATGGGGTTGTGCTGTATTACAGAATTAGTACCTGAATATGTAAATTTTATATCAGATCATCCATTTATTAATGTTACAGGAAAAACATTAAAATTAACATTAGAAAATTTGATAAATAATTCCAATAGTATTATAAAATATAAAAAAAGAAGTAGAAATTGGGTGGAAAAATATCATGATATTCAGAATGTAACAGACCAACTTTATAAATATTATCAAAAATTATTTTAATATATGGATAAAATGATCAATTGGATGCCTACAGTAGATATTATAGTCCCATGTTACAATGTTGAAAATATTATTTTTAAATGTATAAAAAGCTTATTACTACAAAGTTATGATAAAAATAAAATTAAAATATTTTTAGTAAATGATGGTTCTACAGATAAAACTGGGGAAATATTAGATAGCTTTTCAAATGAATCTCAAATTACTATTATCCATAATAATAATAATATGTCTCAAGCTTATACTAGAAATGTAGGCATAAGCAAAGGCAAGGGGGAGGTTATTTGTTTTTTAGATAGTGACATGATAGTAAAAACAAATTGGGTAGATGCTCATATAAATATTTTATCTAATAAAAAAATAGTGGGTGTTGTTGGGGATCAAGAAGCTCCTAGATATAAAAAAGAAACATCCTTTGATAGATATTTATATAACAAACGTAGAGGTGCTCGAAATTTTAAAGAAAAATTTCCAATATCATTTCAATATTTTTTATTTAGCAATGCATCGTTAAAGCGTTCGGTATTTAATACTATCAATTTATTTGATGAAGAATTTAAAAATTATGGAGGAGAAGATACAGACTTAGCTATACGTATTTGGGAAAAATTCCCTCATTCACTACGTTTTTCACGATTTGCAGTTTGTGAAAATCATGGAGAAGAAAATTTTGATAAATTTTGTATAAAAATGTTCCAATATGGGAAAACTAATATTCATTTGTTAATTAAAAAACACCCTATATATAATAAGGAATTAGGGTTTAATTATGTTCATTCTATAAACGGATATTTAATTTTTAATCCTGTTATACGCTGCATCGTAAAATTTTTAAGATTAATTTTTGATGCCTATTATTTACAAAGATATGTAGTAATAGATTCTGTGGTAAGAGGAGCTAGGGAAAATTAATATATTTCAAATTCTTCAGATAGCAAATCATCTTCTGTAGCGATTTCCCATTCACTTAAGTTTAGTTCATTTTCTAAATTATGTGAAGTAATTGCAGACGATTTTTTATTTTCTTTATTAATATTACTTGTTTGATGAATCATTATAATGGGGAAAATAGAAAATAGGCTTATACCTAATGCTCCTGCAAATCCTTCAGGATGTAAGATGAATGCCCCAATAGGATATGGCACTTTTTCAATACCAAAAATACATAAAATTGAAATTGCAATAAGAAACCCAGAAAATGAAAGGATTCGCGCGAATATATATATATCAAAAACATTTAATAATAAGCTATATAAAACAAAAATAATAAGTGTAGATGTGAGAAAAATTAATGCATAAATGAGATTATTATTTAAAGCTAGCAGTATAAAAATAAAGTAGCCAATCAGTAAGAGACAATTTGGGATAATTTTCTTTAAGTCTATATTCATTTCAAAATATATATGATTAACCTGATTTCAATAGGGTTAATTTCTCACTATATTTATAATTTATCAAGCATTTGAATAAGATTTCAAATAAAGGGATACTTTTTAAGATAAACAAGAGATTCGTAAATTGACAGTATGAAAAATAGTAATTCCATACAAATTGGTGTTGTTGGTGTAGGGCACTTAGGGAATTTTCATGTAAAGCAATTATCAAAAATTCCTGAAGTAGAAATTTCAGGAATTTTTGATATTAACATAGATACAGCTAAAAAAATAAGTCAAGAGTATTCTATTCCTTCGTATTCTGATTTGGAAAGTTTGTTTGAGTTTAGTGATGCAGTTTCTATTGTTACTCCTACTAATTCACATTATGAAGTTGCAAATAAGGCTTTAGATTTTAATTGTCATATATTTATTGAAAAACCAATAACAGATAATTTAGATCACGCTAAATTACTTTTAAAAAAATCTAAACAAAGAAAAAAAATTATCCAAGTAGGGCATATTGAAAGATTTAATCCTGCATTTATAGCCCTTGAAAAAATAGATTTAATGCCACATTTTATAGAGATGCATCGATTAGCACCGTTTAACCCTCGTGGTAATGATGTTCCTGTAATATTAGATCTTATGATACATGATTTAGATATTATACTTTCTGTAGTACAGTCAGATATTAAAGATATTAAAGCCAAAGGAGTAAAAGTAGTTACAAATACAGTAGATATTGCTAATGCTCGTATAGAATTTGAAAATAAATGCGTTGTTAATCTTACAGCAAGTAGAATTTCTCAAAAAGAGATGAGAAAAATGAGATTATTTCAAAATGATCATTATATAACTGTTGATTTTCATAAATGTATATTAGAAGAGTATAAGGTACATTCTAAAAAAGAAAATATTCCAAATAATAATATAATTGAGATTGGAAAAGATAATAAAAAATATATTTTATATAAGAAACCAAAGATTGAAAAATTGGATGCTTTAAGATCAGAACTGAATCATTTTATTAATTCAATTCAAAATAATAATAATCCTAAAACAGATGGAACTAGTGCAGTATATGCTCTTGAAGTTGCATTAGAAATTGAAAAATTAATTATAAATAATGAAAAATAAACCGATATTTTTTATTATTGGAGGTGAACAATCTGCGGATAATCATGGCGCAGCTCTAATGCAGGCTATGCAGAAATTAAACCCAAGAGTCAAATTTATTGGTATTGGTGGAAAAAATATGATAGCCTCAGGCTTAGAATCTTTAGAGAATATTAATAAACTAGCTATAATGGGATTTGCAGAAATAATTAAACATTTATATTTTTTTTGGGATCTTACAAATAGAATATTAGATGTAATAAATACAACAAAACCAGATCAAATTATTCTTATTGATTACCCTGGATTTAATTTAAGGCTTGCTAAAAAAATAAAGAAAAAATTTAATATTCCTATTACATACTATATTAGTCCACAAATATGGGCATGGAAAGAAAATCGTATAAAAATTGTTCAAAAGTACATAGATCAAATGTTAGTTATATTTCCTTTTGAAAAAAAATGGTATAAAGAGCGAGGCGTTCAGGCGCAATTTGTAGGACATCCTATATTTGATGAATGGTCTTCAAATAGTAGAGTAGATTTATGTGATGTTTTAAAGTTAGATTCTGAAAAACCTATAATCACATTATATCCCGGTAGTAGAAAACAAGAATTTAATAGACATCTTATTCTTTTTTTACAGGTAGCAGAAAAAATAAAAAATAAAAATAAAGAAGCACAATTTATATTAGGCTTAGCACCAGAGTTAGAAGTATCTACATTTACAATCCCTAATTGGGTTAAGGTTGAAAATAAATATCCTCAAAAAGCGCTTGAATGTGCAGATTTTTCTTTAGTTGCATCTGGTTCTGCAACTTTAGAAGCAGCCATTTTTGGCACGCCTATGGTTATTGTATATAAGATGTCATCATTATCATGGATTTTATCTAAACTATTAGTTAAAACAAAATATGCAGGCATGGTTAATATTATAGCAGGAAAAAAAATTGTCCCAGAGTATTTACAAAAAAAAGCCACTATTAAATCAATTTCAAAAGAATGTTTGAATATAATAAATAATAAAGATATATATAAAAAAATGAAAAAAGAATTTAAAAATATAGAAACAATACTTAGAAGTGATAGTGCATCAAAGAAGGCTGCGGAGCATATTTTATCTTTATATGAACTAAGATGAAAATATATAATAAATCTAAATTATATGGATTTTTAGGGAGATGGATTTTTCACATATTATTTTTCTTCAATAAAGTATCTATTAAAGGAGAAAAAAATTTATTGAATTTACTTCAATCAAATGAACCTGCAATGATGTGTGTATGGCATGGAAGGTTATTATTCCCAAGTTGGTATATGCGTCTTCATACTACTCTTCATATTATATCTAGCAGGCATCCTGACTCTGAAATGCTTGCTCATATTCTCAGGCATTGGGGGTATAGTTTAATTCGCGGTAGTACTAATAAAGATGGAATTAATGTTATTAAAAATATGAAAAAAATATTTAATAATGGAGGGATGATAGCTGTTACAAATGATGGTCCCAAAGGACCTCCGAGAATTGCTAAATCTGGCAGTATTGGTTTAGCAATTAAAAATAATGTGAAAATTTTTACTGTTACAGGTTCTGCTACAAAATATTGGCAGATGAAATCTTGGGATCAGTTCCTGCTACCCAAACCATTTGGTGAAATTCAAATTATTGTATCCCCACCCCTTGAAATAAAAGCAAATAGACTTTCATCAGAAGAAGAAACACAAATTTTATCAGATTTTATGAATAAATATCAAGATGAAGCAGATAGAATTACTGGAAAAATTATATAATGAAATTCATACATAATTTATTTTTACCATTATTAATTCCCGCATCATGGGTATATGGAATAATTACTTTTTTTCGTAATTATTGTTTTGATACAGGTTTATTTAAATCTCAATTATTTCATAAACCTATTATATCTATAGGGAATATTACATTAGGGGGTACAGGAAAAACTCCTTTAGTTATCTATATCGCAAATTCTTTAAAAAAAATGGGAAAAAATCCTGGGATTGTAAGCAGAGGATATAATAGAAGTTCTAATGGGTTAATAAGGGTTCATGATGGGAATAAACTATTAGTAGATGTGAATATTGCAGGAGATGAGCCATATCTTATTGGAAAACGATTAGGAAATGTTCCTATTATAGTAAGTGAAAATAAAGTACATGGAATTGCAGAGCTATTAAAAAATAATTTAATAGATATTGTGATATTAGATGATGCATTTCAACATAGAAAAATAAAACGTAATATAGATATAGTTATGATTTCTTCTTTTGAAAAAATAAAATATTATCACTTATTACCCTGGGGAAAAATGAGAGAATCTCTATATAATCTTAAACGTGCTAACTATATTATATATAGCAATACAAAAGAATTTGAAATGCCGTTAATTCATAATTATTTAGTTAAGTATATAGGTAATAAATCAATCAATTCTATCATGAATCCTGTATTAATGAAATATGATGGGTTGCAATACAAAAAAGTTAATTCAATTGATAAAAAAGTATTTGCATTTTGTGGTATTGGGACACCAAAGTCATTTTTTTCATCAGTTGAAGAATTAAATCTAACTATTATTGGTAAGAAAGTTTTTTTAGATCATGAAAAATATAATTCTAATACTTTGAAAAAATTATTATTTATGATTAAAGATTCTAATTGTACAGATATAGTGACAACAGAAAAAGATATTGTAAAAATTCCGGATAATTTTATAAAAGAATTTCAATTTTATGTTATAAAAATAGATATTATGTTCCAAGATGAAAGATTAATCCAAAATTTAGTAAACGAAATATTTTTAAATTAATTATATGGGAAATAAAATATTTTAAGTAAAGACTT
>CEUZ01050310.1_pt1 | contig 10629 bp, 10 predicted proteins | sample 361511 | NCBI WGS metagenome assembly CEUZ01 (sample SAMEA2622822, study PRJEB7988) | marine metagenome | biome: marine biome (ENVO:00000447); feature: surface water layer (ENVO:00002042); material: "saline water (ENVO:00002010), including plankton (ENVO:xxxxxxxx)" | depth 5 m
GGTTCATTCTCATATCGATCTAAGTAATGTTGCAAATCTTTTCCAGGATCAGGAAATCCTGGAATTTTTGTCTCTTTATCTCCCATTTGTGGAACAAGAACTTCTTCAATTGTCTGTCCTGGGAAGTTTTTATCAAACCATTCTTTGTATTTTGGTTCATTCTCATATCGATCTAAGTAATGTTGCAAATCTTTTCCAGGTGTTGGAAAGTTTGGAACCTTGGTTGATGAAACAAGTAAAATTTCATCTTGACAAGTAAGTCTTTCAATTTCTGTGTTAGACGAAGATAAATCTAAACCTCCTCCCATGTATACAGCTCCACCACCGATTACAATAATAACCATCACACCTATAATTATAGCAATTATTTTTCCTTTACCTGATTTTTTTGATTGTGTTCTGTCAGTTTCAATATGTTCAATGAATTTTTCTTCAATTGTTGGTTTTTCAGATGTAATTTCAATTTTTTTAGATTCTGATTTCTTTTCAGGCTCAGTAGATTTTGGAATATTTTCTGATGTAGGTTTTACATCTGTAATCTTAAACGTTGGTTCATTCACTTTTCTTATTCTAGGAAAACTAGCTTTAGTGATTGATTCTTCTTTTGTTCTGAAAGATTTTTGTTCGTATCTAGGTGTCAAATATTGTTCAATTAATGCTTCAACATATTTTCGATCTTGCATTGAAATCATACTTCGTTTTGCAATGGATGAAATGATTTGTTTTAATCTCTCAGAATCACCTTTTCCCATATCAAGTAATTTTAGTGCATCATCAATTGTTGAATCTGACATGTTTTGATTCAGCAATGAAATGTTTATAAAAATTGGTACTGATTACCATTCTACATTTGTCTTAAAGACTACTTTATCATTCTCAATACCAAAACCCATGATTTTCAGAGTTTCTTTTGATGTTTTTGAATTTTTTTCAAGGATTTTCTTGGCAAGTTCGGTTCTCTCTGTTTTATTCATATTCTGTCCAATTTTGTATTTTCCTTTCATTTCTTTTGGAATTATTTTGATTACTGCTGTATGTTCAAGAACTGACATATCTGAAGTCATAGGCAAATAACCTCCTTCCGGTTGATATTTTTTCATTAGTCCATTTAATGCCAAAACCTTCTCCTCATTGTCATCTATCAAAACTCCTTTTCCCTTAATCACTACGCTGATATATAGGGTATCTGCTAATGATGCATCATCTGGATCAGAAAAATATGATGGAAGAAATTCTAAACTTCGATCTACTTCAAAACCAACTTTCGAATCTCGTTTTATGTTATCTAGTTTTTCTCCTCTTATGTGAGAATGCATGTAAATTGAATTATCTAAAAATACAAAATTCATTGGAATTATTTGTGGGAAACCATTCTTATCATTAGTCGCAATTCTACCAGTAGATTCTTCATTTAAGAAAACAGCAATTTTTCTTTTTGATTTAATAATTAATTTACCTGTTAATTGCATACAATTATTTCTAGTATCTGATTATATCACTTTTCTTGATCTTTAAAATATGGAATAACTTTGCTTGCAAATTTATCAATAGAACCAAAGTAATTTGAACCCCAGAATCTTATCACAAAATGATTACAACCGGCTTGAACAAACTTTTCAAATACCTCTATGACATCATCTGGAGTTCCTACTCCTGTTGATGATCTTGCAATTTTATCAGGAATCGTTGTTGCAGCTTCACGCATCTTAACAATCCAGTCTTGGTTTGACATAGAGTATTCAGTAAAGTATTTTTTGAAATCAAACCCTTCAATTTCTTTTAATTCATGGACTCTAAGAATTTCTGGTTTGAATAGACTGACTTTTACTGCTTCTTTCATTTTAGCCCATGATGTTTCAGCATCTTCAGAAAAATAAACATCAATGTCTACAGCCATTTGGAAATCTTGTTTTTCTTCTTCAGTTCTTCCATTTTTGTTCATGGAATCAACAATTTGATTTTTATGATCCTCAAATAATTCTGGTGTATATCCAATTGGTAACCAACCATCACCATATTTTCCTGTCATCTCAAGAGTTCGTTTTCCACCTGATGCCATGTAGATTGGAACATGTGGTTGTCTAACAGATTTTGCTTGAAGACATGCTTCTGTTAATTGATAGTATTTTCCTTCCCAAGTTTTTCTGTTATCAGGATCAGATTCGTATAGCATTTTAATTACTTGTAACTGCTCTTCAAATTTTGACACAGGTTTGTCAAATGAAATATTAAATTCTTTCAAATTTTGTGCTTCCCCAGCACCAATTCCAAGAGTTCCTCTTCCTTTAGATAATCTATCAAGTGTAATTGATGCAAGTGCAATATTTGAAGGATGTCGTCTTAGTGCATCTGTGACACATGTACCTAATTCAACATTGTTTGTAACTGCTGCAATTCCAGCTAGCATTACCCATGGGTCATTAACAATTGCCTTACTCCATTGTGGAACATTTGAATGATCCATATACCATACTGAATTGTAACCTGTTTTGTCTGCAAGCATACATGCTGTTAAAATTTGATCTTCTGTTAATCCTAACCTTGCAACGTTTAATCCATTTTGAATTCCAAATTTCATCATTTTACCTGAAATTACTCAAAAATATCCATTAATAAAGGATAGTGATATTGTTGGCATCAGTAATTAAAATATAAAAAAGAAATTGCGTTTAGAGATTTCCAGCCTTAATGTCATTGAGACATTTTACTACATCTTCTTTTGAAATTGGAATTGGGTTTGGATCAAGATGGCCTTTATCTGTCATGACAACATCAGCTGCCTGATCAACATCAGCTTTTAGGTCTAGTTTATCAAATCTCATTTTTTCTATAATATCCTTGAATCTGTCATAAAATATCGATTTGTTATGTTTATGAGCTACCGTTGTACAAGATGAAAGTGAGTATCCGTGTGGAACTCCTTCATTTGAAAATACATATGATAATGCATGTCCTAGTGTAGTTGAACAGTTTCCAAAGCCCATTCCTGATAACATTGAACCATATGGATAATTCTCTGGTTTGTCATTCATGATTGCATCATATAAAACATCAAATGCTTGTTTACACAATGTTTTGGTGAGGTCATTTCCAAGTTTACTATCATAACCTTCTGTTGCTTGTGCACATGCATCACATACTGAACTCTTTATCACTTGTTCAGGCGTTCCATCCATAAAGTATGAATCAATTACTGCTCTATCTGCAAGGAATCTATCCTCTCTAAGTAATTTCTTTTTTCCATCAAACTTTAGAACACAGTATGTAGTCATTTCTGCACCTGTTCCAAATGTTGTAGGAATTAGAATTTTTTCTACAGCCATTTCAGAGGCTGCGTATTTTACAACATCCATTGAACTTCCTCCCCCTAATCCAATCATTGCACTAATGTTTTTGGATTTGTATTCATCAATAACTTGATTAACCATTTCAATTGATGGTTCTGGTTGTACTTTATCATACAACAAGTAATCTTGAATACCCATTCTTCCTAACCATTTATCAGATAATTCTGGTGGAACGGTTGTAACAACTAGTGCATTTTTTGGATATTCAGCTTGAGATAATGCATCTTTTCCAAATTGAATAACTTTAGGAATTCTTACTGTATCCATGAAACATCTAAAATTAATTGACTTTTTATACCTTCCAAATCAAAGACTTAAGTTAATTTCATCTAACTAGTCATGATTGAGAAAAAAATCATCAAAAACTGACATGTTAACTAATCACAAATCAATAATTTCCATTTTAAATGTAGGATTAGAAGCATCAAATCCCATTCTATACTTAAAAAATCATATTAGAAAAAACAAAATTCATTACAATTCATCTGTCATAGATCTTCAAAAATTTGAAAATGTATTTTTGATTGCGATTGGAAAATCTGCTGGTAAAATGGCCGAATTTGCATCAAAAAAAATTGATTTTAATAATGGATTAATAATTTGTCCAAAAGGTGTTAGGCCAAAATTAAAAAAATCAGTTTTTGAAATAGTGAATTCTGGGCATCCAAAACCTAACAAGGCAAGTCTTTCTGCTGGAAAAAAATTAGTGTCATTTATGAATAATACAAAAAATAATGATTTTATTTTATTTTTAATTTCTGGAGGTGGTTCAACTCTCTCAGTTCTTCCAAATGGAATTTCATTAAATGACAAAATTATAGTAAATGATGAATTAATTAGATCGGGTGCAAACATCAATGAAATTGCGTGTGTAAGAAAACATCTTTCAATGATCAAGGGAGGGAGATTACTTCAAAATATGAAATGTAGTGGGGTTTCATTTCTTACTTCAGATGTTATAGGCGATGATTTAGGTTCTATATCATCAGGAATTTCATTTTGTGATAAAACAACCTTTCAAGACGCATTAAATGTAATAAAAAAATATTCACTACAAAAAAATATTCCCAAATCTGTTTTGACTGTATTAAAGTCTGGGATATTAGGTAGAATTTCTGAAACACCAAAAAAACCAAAAATTCCAAATATTATAATTTCTAATAACTTAACTTGTTTGTCTGCTATGAAAGAAAAAGCAATTAATCTAGGATATTCTGTTAAAGTTTTAAAAAATTTAACTGGAGACATTAATCATATTACAAATCTTCTTGTAACTACAACATTAAAATCTAGAAAAAATTGTATTTTGTTTGGTGGTGAACCAACAGTGAATGTAGTTGGAAATGGTGTTGGTGGCAGAAACCAAGAATTAGTTTTACGACTGTATGAAAAATTAAAAAATAAAAAACAGTGTTTTGAATTTCTATCTGTTGGAACTGATGGAATTGATGGAAATACAAAATTTGCTGGTGCAAAATTTTCAAACAATGAATTATTTGAAGTAAAACATTATCTTAAAAATAATGATTCATCTTCATTTTTTAAAAAATTTGGTGGTTTGATTCAAACTGGAATTACACAAAATAATGTTAATGATATTGGTATTATCATCAGACATAGATGAATAAATTTGAGTGACATTTGTCAATCAAAAAGGTGTTCTTAGTCTATAAAATTTGTATTTTGGTCTTAATGATCTAGATCGAAATAATTTTTCATGATGAAATCACATAATTTCTTTAGAAAAATGGTTGATGAATTAGTTGAATTTTCAACACATGACCCTGAATTAGCAGATGGAATCAAATGGTTAGATAATCAGGCACAAAAAAAAGGAATTACATTTTATGATATGGTCTTTGAAGTTCTTTATAGTCATGATATTAATTCAAAGGCACAAAATTGGCTAAAGAGCAGAAATTAATCTAATCTCTATCTTCTATTGGAATATACGTACAACCTTGTGGCCCTTCATATTTTCCAACATACGTAGCTTTTGGTCTATATAACATTGGTTTTGGTGCAGCATCTGCAAATTTTTCTTCAATAACATGAGCAGTCCATCCTGATACTCTTGAAATTGCAAAAATTGGAGTGTTAAGATCCATTGGAATATTTAACATATAGTAAACTGATGCACTATACAAATCAACATTTGGGAAAATATCTTTTTCTTTCTTTTCTTTCATTGATTCTGCTGTAATTTCTTCAACCTTCTTTGTTATTGCAAACCATGGAAGCCCTGTTTTTTCAGAAAGTTTCTTTGATAATTCTTTCAAGACCATTGATCTAGGATCAACTGTTTTGTATACTGCATGACCCATTCCCATAATTCTGTTACCACTTTTAATTCTTGTTTTAATCCAATTTTCAACATTTTGTTCATCCTTAATATCTAAAAGCATTTTCATAACTTCTAAATTAGCACCTCCATGTAACTCTCCACTTAGTGCACCTACAGCTGCACTAACAGCTGAATACATATGCGCCCTAGTAGATGCAACTTCTCTTGCAGCAAAAGTAGATGCATTGAATGTATGATCTGCATGCAAAATTAAACATACATCAAAAACTCTTTCCATCTCTTTTTCAGGTTTTTCACCTGAAAGCATGTAAAGAAAATTTGCAGCATGACTTAAAGTTAAATCAGGTTTAATTGGTTCTTTTCCATTCCTCACTCTATCCCAACTTGCAATGATAGTTGGAACTTTAGATATAAGATTTATTGCGCGTTGATCACTAATTTCTCTTTCAGTTCCTTTTTCATCATAGTATCCTGCTAATGCTGCAACAAATGCTTGTAAGACATCCATAGGATGAGCATTTTTTCTCCAATTTTTCATATTCTTCTGCATTTGTTCAGGAATTTCTCGTGCATCTTTCAATTTAGTTGTAAACTCATCAAATTCTTTTCTATTTGGCAGATGATCATGTAAAAGTAAAAAACAACATTCTTCAAAATTAGAGTTTTTTGTTAAATCTAAAACGTCAAATCCACGATAAATCAGCTTTCCTTTTTCTCCATCAATTAATGATATTTTTGTGTCTGCAATTGGAATATCTCTTAATCCAATATTCTTAGTTTCCATAGATAATTGGTAATTTTTTGACTTTTAAATTTTCAAATAGTTTTCTACGTACATTTCGTACATTCTCAGTCAATTATTTTCAGTGTAGAGAGTCTAAAGAATCAAAGCTTGAGCATATTACTGAATATTTCATTAATTTACATGTCAACTCTTTCAGAGCGTCAAATGAGAAAAAAAATTGATGAAGAAATTCTTAATGCTAGTCCTGAATTATTAGAGAAAATTCAAAAATTTGATCAAGAAAACCAATTAAATCATTCAACCATCTATGAGATTTATTCAACAATTAAAAATTCAGAAAAAACAGTTTCTCCAAAATCTAAATCAAAATAAACATTTTTGGTTTAAATGAGGGTTTTCGCTTAAATGATAAATGGCATCTAAAACAAAAAAATCAAAAATTGTATGTGTCTCGCATAAAGAAGATGCTGATGGAATAAGCTCTGCGGCATTAATCAAACAGGTATTTGGCGGAGAATCAATTCTTACTGATTATCCTGGAATGATGGATGATATGAAATCATTACGAGATGATGAAAAATTAAAAGAGTTGTATATTTGTGATCTTGGTTTGAATAAGAAAAACGAATGTGATTTTGTTGAACTATTAACACATCTAAGAAAACGTAGTGTTAAGATCACATATATCGATCATCATGATCTTGACAAAAAAGTTATCAAACAGTTAGAAAAATCCAAGGTAAAGGTAGTTCATGATACAAATGAATGCTCTACAGTTCAGGTTTATAATACATTCAAAAAGAAACTTAATGATCATGCCGCATTTATTGCTGCGTGTGCTGCTATAACTGATTATATGGAGGATCGTCCAATAGGTTCAAAACTATTACAAATTTTTGATAGACAATTTGCATTAATCAGCGCAACTGTAATGACTTACAACATTGTAGGCCATCAAAAAGAACCAGAATATTTACTCTATCTAGTAGATGAATTAAGTGAGTCAAAATATCCACATGAAATTCCTAATTCGTACGAATTTGCACAATTACAAGTTGAAAAACTTGCATCAATTGTTTCAAAAGTGAAAGAAAATATGAAATTAAAAAAGAATTTAGGGTATATGGAGATTACAGATTCTGGTGCAAGTGGAGCAGTGAATTTTGTTCTTGGTTTATCTGGAAAAGATGTAGGTGTTGCATTCAAAGAACGTGTAGATTATGGAGTATATGCTGTATCTGTAAGAGGTTCAAAGCAATGTAAGGTTCATCTTGGGAAACTTATAAACAAAATTACAACTGAGATTGGAGGTTCTGGAGGCGGGCATGATAAAGCATGTGGTGCATCAATTCCAAAAGACAAAATTACAAAGTTTCTAAATACACTCAATAAAGAATTGACTAAATAAAACTCAAAAATTCATCTAGAATTTCATTTTTTAAATTCAACAATCATATCAATCTCAACTGTTGAGTTTAGTGGTAGACTTGCAACACCAACGGCAATTCTAGAGTGTTTTGCCATATCACCGAAAACCTCAACCAACAAATCAGAGGCAGCGTTTATCACTTTAGGCTGTTCTGAAAAATTTGAATTGGAATTCACAAATCCAGAAACTCTGACAAATTTTGTTATATTATCCAATGAACCAATATTTGCTTTTAATTGTGCAAGACCATTAGTAATGCAAAGTATTGCTGCATCTCTAGCAGAATCCACTGATTGCTCACTTGGTACTTTTCCTTGAAATATCACATTACCATCTTTCATTGCAATTTGACCAGAAACAAATGCAATATTTCCTGTTGTGATTACTGGAATGTATGAACCAGCAGGTGCTGGTGGAATAGGTAATTCAATACCAATTTCTCTTAATTTGTCCTCAATCACAAAAATCTCCCTGAAATACAATATTTAGTCTTATACACAGAATCATTAGGCGTCAGTTTCATTTTCAGTTGAATTAATTTCACTAAAATTTCGATAGCAGCTTACTCATGCTAATACCTACTCAAACCTAAACCAAATTCAGTGATTTAAGATGAGTATGGCTCCACAGGAATTAGAAAAAAGTGCTAGTAAATATGCGGCATCTGCAATAAAGGCAGATTCTCAGGGTGCAATAGGAATGGCAATTACTGACTACCAGAATGCATCTGAAACATTAATGAAATTAATCAGATTATATCCAAATTCAGCTATAAACAAAATCTATTTGCAGAGTTATCAGAAATATCAAGAAAGAATTAAGGCACTTAGAGTAAATCGTGGTGCTAATGTAGAACCTGTTGTAGATCCTAATGCATCACCTGAAGAACAAAAAAAGGCATTGGCACGTGCACAACCTAACAAAGATGATGATAGTTTAGATGATTTAGTAATGAAAGAAAAACCTGATGTGAAATGGACTAAAGTGATTGGTTTAGATGATGCAAAAGGTGCATTACGAGAATCTATTGTTTACCCAAGTAAAAGACCTGATTTGTTTCCACTTGGCTGGCCACGTGGAATGTTACTCTATGGTCCACCTGGAACAGGAAAGACAATGCTTGCCGCTGCAACTGCAAATGAACTTGATGGTTATTTCATAAATGTTGATGCAGCATCTATGATGAGTAAATGGCTTGGTGAAGCAGAAAAAAATGTATCAAAATTATTCAAAATGGCAAGAAAATACAATGAACGTGAGGGGAAACCTGTCATACTATTCATAGATGAAGTTGATTCTTTGTTAGGTGATAGAAATAGTGAAGTTGGTGGAGAAATTAGAGCAAAAAATCAATTTTTATCTGAATTAGATGGTGTAAATGGTAAAGGAAAAGAGACTATGTTATATGTAATTGGAGCCACAAACAAACCTTGGAGTCTAGATGAACCATTCTTGAGAAGATTTCAAAAACGTATCTATGTTTCTCTTCCAGCACAAGATGCACGTCAAAAACTTTTCGCGCAATACACAGAACCATTAAAAAAATCATCTAGATTTAACGTAACAACTCTTGCAAAACAATTCGACGGGTATAGTGCAAGTGACATAAAAGATGTTTGCCAGGGTGCACAATTATTGGTAGTTAACGAGTTATTCAAGTCATCTGGCTATCATGAACCAGTTCAAGGTGAAGTGCCACAAGATCCTAGAGAGTTAACAATGTCTGATTTTAAGGATATTAAAGCAAAAAGAAAACCTAGTGTATCCATAGAGAATGTTCGTGCATATCACAAATGGAGCGAATCATTTGGTGCACTTTGATCGAGCTTTTGACCGATCTGCAAAGAAGCTTTTAAATCTAGAATCTTAGAGACTTGTAGAGGGTCACAATAACTACAAAGAAATCCAAATACACAAACAAGTTTGGCAAGATGATCCTTTCTGATGGGACTATAATAGATGGAGTCGGTTTTGGTTACTCAACAACTGTTTTTGGAGAAATTGTCTTTAATACAGGAATGGTAGGTTACACAGAGGCCCTAACTGATCCCTCTTACAATGGTCAAATTCTTACATTAACATATCCTCTAGTTGGAAATTATGGAGTTCCAGATTCAACTGTAGTCGATAGTGATGGAATTCCTAAATTCTTTGAATCTGATATGATACAGATTCGAGGATTAGTTATTCATGAGCTATCTCAAACTGCAAGTCATTGGAATTTGAAAATGACTTTAGACGAATGGATGTTTAATGAAAAAGTTCCAGGTATATCTGGAATAGATACTAGAGCAATAACAAAGAAACTTAGAAGCACCGGCGTGATGATGGCGGCTCTAGTCGTTTCAGATGAAGAAATTAATGTGGAGCAGATCAAAAATGAACTTGCCAGGGTCACAAAATACAACTCTGAAAAATTTATGGATATTGTTTCTACAAAAGAAGAAAAAATTTATGGTGATGATAAACAATCTGTCGTTGTTATTGACACTGGAGCAAAAAATGCAATTGTAAGAAATATTCGTGAATTAGGTTACAAAGCAATTGTTGTTCCTTGGAATACTTCGTTTGATAAAGTGATGTCTTACAAACCAAAAGGAGTCGTTTTAAGTAGTGGTCCAGGTGACCCAGAGAATTGTCCTGAAACTATTGATACTGCTAAAAAATTAATCGAGAATAATATTCCTACATTAGGTATTTGTTTAGGTGCACAGATTATTGGTCTTGCTGGAAATACTGAAACCTACAAATTAAAGTATGGACATCGTGGTCAGAATAAACCTTGTATCAATTTAGAGACAAA
>CEUZ01085796.1_pt1 | contig 10629 bp, 8 predicted proteins | sample 361511 | NCBI WGS metagenome assembly CEUZ01 (sample SAMEA2622822, study PRJEB7988) | marine metagenome | biome: marine biome (ENVO:00000447); feature: surface water layer (ENVO:00002042); material: "saline water (ENVO:00002010), including plankton (ENVO:xxxxxxxx)" | depth 5 m
AAACTTGCAAGGTTTATGCTATAGACAGGGATCCTAGTGTTAAAAAAAAAGCTGTTTTTTTTCAAAAAAAATATAATAAACGTTTTAAGTTCATTCTTGGAAAAATAAGTGATTTAGAAATAATTGCTAATCGTGAAAAATTAGTAAATAAAGTTACAGGAGTTATATTTGATTTAGGCGTATCAACAAGACAATTAAAGGATTCAAAGAGAGGTTTTTCATTTCAAAAAGATGGACCTTTAGATATGAGAATGAGCGATACAGGCTTAACCGTTGAAGAATTTATTAATTCTAATGGTGAAAAAAATATAGCTGATATATTATTTAATTATGGAGAAGAAAAATCATCTAGAAAAATTGCTAAAGCAATAATTACTTATAAAAAAAAGAAAAGAATTTTAAGTACTTTAGAATTAGTAGGGATAATCAAATCTGTTAAAAAATCGCGAACAAAAAGATCAATTAATCCAGCAACTAAGACATTTCAAGCATTGAGAATATATGTAAATGATGAAATCAATGAATTAAAAGAAGGGCTAATATCAGCAATAAATATTCTAAAAAAAAAGGGTGTTTTAGCGATTATTTCTTTTCACTCAATAGAAGATAGAATAGTTAAAAATTTTTTTAAGAAACATTCTGGAAAAATTTATAATAAATCTAGATATTTACCTCAACTACAACCAAATAATAATATAGAGGATAATTTAAGAATTATTACAAAGAAAGTAATAAAGCCAATGAAAAAAGAAATTGAGTCAAATTATTATTCAAGATCAGCAAAATTAAGGGCAGCAGAAAAAAAATGATTTTAAAACATAAAAAAACACAAATTTTATTTACTTTAATTTTATTTTTTTGCTTCCTACTAATGATTTTATTTGGATTAAGGAATAGTGTTAAAGATATTAATAAAGATTTACGACAAATTAGTAAGAGTATAAATAAAAAAGAAAATTTAGTTAATGTTTTAACCTCAGATTTTACTAGTCTTTCTAATTCAGATCGAATAAAAAAAATTGCAAAAACAAAATTAGGTTTGCAAAAGACTAATAGTTATCAGGTAAAAAAAGATTCTGATTTTTATATTCGTTAAAAAAAATTATGTTAGAAAAAAAAAATTTAAGTTTGTATGGCGATTTTAAAGAAAGAATAATTGGTGCAAGATTAAAATTTACGTTTCTTTTAACTTTATTATTTTTTGGTTATGTAGCAATCACTTTAAAAATAATAGGTTTGACAGTTTTCAATAAAGAAAATTTATATAATAAAAATTTGAAAGTAAATAAAATAGTTTCTGGGACTTTTAGAGCAGACATTATAGATAGAAATGGAGTTATACTTGCCAAATCATTTATAGTAGATGATTTAGTCGTAAATCCCAGATTAATTAGAAGTAATAAAGAAATTTTATCAAAAGAAATTTCTAAAATCCTACCTGAATTAAATTATAAAGATATTCTAAAAAAATTAAATTTAAACAAAAGTTTTGTATATTTAAAAAGAGCTATCGAGCCAAAAAAATTTAAAGAAATAATGAAACTTGAGGAACCTATGTTTTTTTCTGTAAAAAGATATACAAGGCGTTATCCACATCATGAGCATGCATCGCATATACTTGGTGCTGTTAATATAGATAATCAGGGAATAAAGGGTGTAGAAAAAGAATTTGATGAGAAATTAAAAGATGTATATTTCTCGAAAAACAATAAGCTTCAATTATCTATAGATATTAATTTACAAAAAAATTTAGATTATCATTTAAATCAAACAATGCAAAAACATAGCGCAGAAGGAGGCGTGGGGATAATTTTAGATGTAAAATCATCAGAAATTTTAGCAATGAATTCTTTGCCGCAATTTAATCCTAATCAAATTAAAAAAATGGATACAAAAAAGGAGTTTAATAATGCAACATTGGGAGTTTTTGAATTAGGTTCTTTATTCAAACCATTAACAGGAGCAATTGCTATTGAAAAAAATATTTTAAATGAAAATACAATTTATGATGCAAGAAAACCATTAGTAGAAGGGAAATTTATAATTCATGACTATAAACCAAAAAAAAGAAAATTAAAATTCTCAGAATGTATTTTATATTCTTCAAATATATGCTTGGCTCAAATAGGAAATCAAATTGGAGAAAAAGATATGAAGAAATTCTATAAAAAAATGAAATTAACAAATAAACCTATAATAGAATTACCTGAAATAGCCCAACCATTACTCCCAGATGTTTGGCGTAAAACAAATTTAATGACAATGTCTTATGGTCATGGAATAGCAATTTCACCTTTGCAATTTGTTAACGCTTTTAATTCAATCATTAATGATGGTAAATTTAGATATGCAACATTAATAAAGAATAAAAATAATGAAAAAGATTTTTTGACAAAAGTTATATCTGAAAATACATCAAAACGTGTAAGAGAACTTTTAAGAGAAAATGTTAGAAATAAAGAAGGATCCGGAGATACTGCAGAAATAGAAGGCTATTCAATTGGTGGCAAAACAGGAACTGCAATTAAGAATAAAAAAAATCGTTATAATAAAAATGAGAATATTACGAGTTTTGTTGGTTTTTTCCCAAGCTATGATCCTAAATATTTGGTATTTATCATGGTAGATAATCCAAAACCAATAAAAGAAACTTTTTATTATGCTACTGGGGGAACGGTTGCAGCTCCAACTGTAAAAAAAATTATTAATGAAATGATACCTAGATTAAGAGTTGAACCTGAAGTTGATAAAGAAAATAATATTATACATAATGTAAGTTTACAGAAACAATTTTAATAAAATTGGTGAAAAAATTTGTTACTTTCTGATGTTTTAAAAGGTCTTAACGAAAAAAAGAAATTAAATTTTAAAAAATTTAATCCCATAATTAAAGGAATTAATTTTAATTCAAAAGAAATTTCAAAAAGTTTTATATTTGTAGCTATTAAAGGCGTTAATCAAGATGGACATAAATATATTGATGATGCAATAAAAAAAGGTGCAATTTTTATTATTATTGAAAATAAAAGCAAAATTAAAGATTTAAAAAAAAAAAAAATTAATTTTCTATTTACCAATAACTCAAAATTATTTTTATCAAAATTAGCTTCAAATTTTTTTATTGATCAACCGAAAAAAATATCGGCTGTTACTGGAACAAATGGAAAAACTTCTGTAGCATTTATAACTAAAGAAATATTAAAGTATTGTAATGCTAAATCTGCCTCTATAGGAACGTTGGGTTTAATAGCTGGTCAGTACAAAAAAAAATTAAAACTCACCACTGAAAATAGTTTAGAGCTACATAAAATGTTAGATTCTTTATATAAAAAAAAAATTAAATATGTTTGCTGCGAAGCTTCAAGTCATGGATTAGATCAATATAGAATGGATAATATAAATCTAGATTTGGCAGCTTTTACAAATATTTCTCAAGATCATTATGACTATCATAAAAATTATAAAAAATATTTTAATTCTAAAATGAGACTTTTTCTTAATATTTTAAGAAGAGGAGGCGTTGCGATAATAAATTCTGATTCAACTGAGTGTAAAAAAATATTAAATTTATGCAAAAAAAAAAAAATTAAAACTTTTACTTATGGATATAATTCTAAAGATTTAAGACTCGTTACTTATTATGAGGATAAAAAAAGTCAAAAAATAATAATAAATTATAAGAATAAAATTTTGAGATATGAATTACCTCTTGTAGGAGATTTTCAAGTTTATAATAGCCTTTGTGCAATCTGCATAGTGCTATTTTCAGGATTTCGAATGAATAAGATTTTGCCAGCAGTAAAAAATATTTCTCAAATACCAGGTAGGTTGGAAAGTATAAAAATTCCTACTAAATTAAAAAAAAAAATATCAATTTTTATAGATTATGCCCATACGCCTGACGCATTAGAAAATTCATTAAAGATATTAAAAAAAAAATCAATAAAGTTATCACTAGTTTTTGGTTGTGGTGGCGATAGAGATAAAACAAAAAGAAAAATAATGGGAAAAATAGCAAATAAATTAGCTGATAAAGTATATGTAACTGATGATAATCCAAGAACAGAGTCTGCAAAAAAAATAAGACAAGAAATTATTTCGATGTGTCCAAAAGCAATAGAAATACAAAATAGATATTTAGCTATTAAAAAAGCTGTAAATAACTGCGAAGACAAAGAATGTTTATTAATTGCAGGCAAAGGACATGAAGATTATCAAATAGTTGGAAAAAAAAGTTATAAATTTTCAGATAAAGCAACTGTTTTAAAATTTTTAAGTAAATAAATGAAACAAAGAAAATGGTCATCATTTCAAATTCAAAATGCTCTATCATTGAGTAAGAAATTTAAACATTCTATTTCTGGTATTTCAATAAATACTAAAACTTTAAAAAAAAATAATCTCTTTATCCCTATTAAAGGGCAAAATCACGATGGGCATAAATATGTCCATGAAGCTTTTAAAAAAGGCGCGAGCTTATCTTTGTCAAACAAAAAAGGTTATGAAGAATTTAAATTAAAAAAATTTAAAAAAAAAATAATCCTAGTTAAAAATCCTCTTAGTTCACTTCATAAATTTGCATCTTATTCAAGAAAAAAGATAAAGGGTAGAATTATTGGAATTACAGGAAGCGTTGGAAAAACTAGTATAAAAGATGCGCTTACATTTATTTTAAATGATAAAAAAAAAGTACAATCATCTATTGGTAATTTTAATAACATGATTGGAATGCCTCTAAATTTAGCAAATTTTAAAGAAAACATTGATGTAAGTATTTTAGAATTAGGTATGAATAAAAAAGGAGAAATTAAAAAGTTATCAAATATTTGCAAACCAGATATAGGAATAATCACTAAAATTTCAAATGCACATTTGGGAAACTTTAATTCTTTAAAAGATATTGCGCTAGCAAAATCAGAAATATTCTATGGTATGAAGAAAACTGGAACTGCAATTATAAATAAAAATGATCCCAATCATTTTATTTTAGAAAAAATATTAAAAAAACTAAAAATTAATAATATTCTTACTTTTGGAAAAGATAAAAAATGCGATATAAGACTGATTAATTTTAAACATAATAAAAATCATTATTCATCTGAAGTATTTTTAGAAGTTTTAGGAAAAAAAATTAATTTTGGTTTAAATAATCTTGGAGATCATTGGGTGGAAAATTCTTTGGCAATAGCATCAATAATCACTGCATTAAATGAGAACATAGAGTTTTATTTAAAAAAGTTAGCAAAATTCAATGCTATAAAAGGTAGGGGTAATATTTTAAATATAAAATTTAAAAACAAAAAAATCACTTTGATTGACGATTCATATAATTCTAGCCCTGAATCTCTAAATGCATCGATTATCTTTCTCAACCGTTTAGGATATAATAAAAGAAAGATTTGTGTATTGGGCGATATGTATGAATTAGGTAAATTTTCTAAAAAATTTCATTTAAAAATCGAAAAAGTTTTAAAGGATAATAAAATTTCTAATGTTTATACTATAGGTAATGAAATGAATTATTTATTTAATAAACTTTCTAAATCTATAAATTGTAAACATTCTGAGAATTTAGAAGAACTATATTTTCATTTAAAAGAAAATATAAAAAATGATGATATTATTTTATTTAAAGGTTCAAGGGCAATGAAATTAGATAAAATAATTAAAAAATTTTATTAGTTTAATATGCTTTATTATTTGTCTTTATTTTTTATTCAAGATTTCTCATATTTAAATATTTTTAAATATATAACTTTTAGATCTGGGGGAGCTTTGTTAACAAGTTTAGTTTTAAGTTTTTTATTTGCACCAGCTATTATTAACTGGTTAAAAAAGAACCAAAAAAATAAAAAAACTATAAGAGAAGATTTGCCAAATAAACACTTAATAAAAAAAAGAGGAACACCAACTATGGGTGGTTTATTAATTTTAATATCTTTTGTATTAAGTACTTTGCTTTGGGCAGATATTAAAAATTTGTATATTTGGTTAGTTTTAGCAATTACTTTTGGATTTGGAGCAATAGGTTTTATAGATGATTATTTTAAATTAACATCCATAAACAATAAAGGACTAAAAGCAGGTACAAAATTAATTTTTCAATTTTTAATTAGTTCTATAACAATATTTTTTTTATACAATTTATTTGAATATCAATTTATAAATACTTTAGCAGTTCCTTTTTTCAAAAATTTTTTATTAGACCTAGGAGTTTTTTTCCCAATTTTTGCTTTTATAGTAATTATTGGCACATCAAATGGAGTTAATCTTACTGATGGTTTAGATGGTTTGGCAGTTGTTCCAGTTATAACTACAGCAACTTGTTTAGGTTTAATAGCATATTTAGTTGGTAATAAAATTTTTTCAGATTATTTAAATCTTTTTTTTGTTGCAGGAGCTGGCGAACTATCAATTTTAAGCGCCTCTTTAGTTGGCTCATGTTTGGGTTTCTTATGGTACAATGCGCATCCAGCAAAAATTTTTATGGGTGATACAGGCAGTCTTTCTATTGGCGCAGCCCTTGGCTCAATTAGTATAATCATTAAACATGAAATTGTTTTATTTATAATAGGATTTTTGTTTGTTCTTGAAACAATGTCAGTAATATTGCAAGTAACCTCTTTTAAATTATTTAAGAAAAGATTATTTTTAATGAGTCCTTTGCACCACCACTTTGAAAAAAAAGGATGGCATGAAAATACAATAGTAATCAGATTCTGGATCTTAGCTATAATTTTTGCATTAATTGGATTAGCTACACTTAAAATTAGATAAAAAAATATAATGAAGATATTTCTTAATAAAAAGATAGGAGTTTTAGGTTTAAGTAGAACTGGATTAAGTTCTGTTAAATTTCTAAAAAAAAAAGGATTTAATATCTATGGTTGGGATGACAATAATGAAAAATTCATAAACTCAAAAAAAAAATTTAATATACATAATCTAAATAACAATAATCTAAAAAAACAATCCTTCTTAATTGTTTCTCCTGGGATTCATTCAAGTGGTAAAAAAAGACATCCTTTTTTAAAAAAAGCAGATAAAGCTAAAATTGAAATATTAAATGATATAGAACTATTTTATAGATTTAATCCAGAAGAAAAATATATTGGCGTTACAGGAACTAATGGCAAATCTACAACAGTATCTCTGTTGTGCCATATTTTAAAAAAATTAAAAATTAATAATACATTAAGTGGAAATATAGGTAATCCAATTTTTAATTTAAAAAAATTTAAAAAAAGTTTAAATATATTAGAAGTTTCATCATTTCAATTAGAACAAATGAAAAGAATGAAATTTAAAATCGCTGTATTACTAAACATAACTAAAGATCACATTGAAAGACATCAAAACTTTAAAAATTATATAAATGAAAAAATTAAAATTTTTAATAACCAATGTAAAAACGACGTATCTATTATAGGTATAGATGATCCAACAACTTCGAGCCTAGTAAATAAATTAAAAAAGAAACTATCTTCAAATTTAATTACTATTTCAGGAAAAAACAGTAAAGCAAATATTTATATTAAAAACGAAAGATTGATAATTAATTTAAATTTGAACGATAAAAAGATTTTTAATAAAATTGATATTAGAAAATATAAAAATTTTTCTGGATCTCATAATTATCAAAATATTGCAGCAGTTTACGCAATTTTACTATCATTAGGTTTTATGAATTGGAAAAAAATTCAGAATTCAATACAATCTTTTAAGATTTTACCTCATAGATTAGAAAAAGTTAGAGAAATTGACAATATAACATTTATAAACGATAGCAAAGCTACAAATTTAGATGCTACTAAACAAGCATTAAAAAGTTTCAAAAATATTTATTGGATCATGGGTGGCAGAATTAAAGAAAAAGGAATTTTAAAATTAAAAAAATATTTTTCAAATATCAAACATGCATTTTTAATAGGTGAAACAAAATTTTTATATGAAAAATATTTGAAAAATCATCTTAATTGTACTATCGCAAAAAATTTAAATGAATCTACCAAGCTTTCATTTTGTTTAGCGAAAAAAGAAAAAAAAGACGCTCCAATAATTTTATTGTCACCCGCGTGCTCTTCTTTAGACGAATGGAAAGATTTTGAAGAAAGAGGAAACGCATTTATTAAATATGTAAAAGAATTAAAAAATTATAATGCAAAATGAGAAAGTAAATATTTTTTTGTATAATTGGTGGAGAAGTATTGATAGAAATATTTTTATAACAAGTATCATTTTAATTATAATTGGATGTCTTATTTCTTTTGGAGCAACTCCTTCTATAGCTACTAAATATAATTTAGAACCTTATTTTTTTGTAAAAAAACATTTTATCTTTGCACCAATTTGCTGCTTTTTAATTTTTTTTATTTCCCAACTTTCACAGTTGGGGGTTAAACGTTTTTTTTTAATTTTTTTTTTAACATCAATTTTTTTTATTTTTTACTCATTTTTTTTTTTAGGAATTGAAACCAAAGGTTCTTTAAGATGGGTATCTTTTCTTGGCTATACTTTCCAGCCATCTGAATTTTTAAAAGTTTCATTTATAATAATTAGTGCGTGGGTTTTTTCATCGAAAAATTTTTTTCAAATTTTTAATAATCAAATTTTTTCATTTATTTTATATTTATTTATTTCAATTTTAATTTTAAAACAGCCTGATTTTTCTATGTTTTTTATAATTTCAACTGTCTATTTTAGCCAGTTATTTATTTCTGGTTTAAAATGGAGATGGGTACTTGCCTCAATTTTCTTTTTTATTTTTGTAACTTTTATTTCCTATTCTTTAATGGATAATGTTAAAAATCGTATTGATAATTATTTGTATTCAACTGGTGATAGTTATCAAATAACAAAATCTTTACAAGCAATTAAGGAAGGAGGATTATTTGGAAAAGGGCCAGGATTGGGAACTGTTAAAGACAATTTACCTGATGCACATACCGATTTTATATTTTCCGTGATAGCTGAAGAATTTGGACTTATTAGCTGTTTATTAATTATTGTTTTTTTTACGTGGCTTATTTATAAAATTTATAGAAGATTGCAAGATCAAAGGAACTTATTTGTTATTTTAGCTGTTTCAGGATTGATAATACAAATTGGCGTACAAATTTTTGTAAATATAGGATCAACTATTGGACTTATACCAACTACAGGAACAACTCTTCCTTTTATAAGCTATGGTGGGTCTTCGATGATTTCAGTAGCTTTAAATATAGGTGTAATTCTTGCTTTAACTAGAGTAAATTATAAAAGTAGCATACATACCATTAAATGAAAAATAATTATAAGATAGCAATTGTCGCAGGTGGAACTGGCGGTCATTTATTTCCAGCCTTATCTTTGCTTGAACAATTAGTTACAGAAAAAAAAAAAATAATATTTTTATCCGATATTAGAGTAAAAAAAATAATTGATAAAAATAAAGAATTTTATGAAAAAAAAGATGTGGTTTTTCATAGCTTTAAAATTTCAAAAAATTTTTTTAATTTACCTAATCTTTTTAGCAATCTTTTTAAAATATTTAAAATATTTAAAAAAAATAAACCAAATATAATTGTTAGTTTTGGAGGTTATACTTCTATACCTTTTTTGATAGTTTCAAAAATATTATTTAAACCAATAATTCTTCATGAATCAAATATGATCATGGGTACAGCTAATAAACTTTTTTATTTTTTTTCAAAAAAAGTAATTTTTGGTTGGGGCGATAAAAAAAAATATAAAATAAATAATAAAAATTTTTATATAAGAAATCCAGTACGAAAAAAAATATTAGCTTTAAGAAAAAAAGTAGATTTTAATTTTAAAAAAAAATTAATAAATATTTTAATTGTTGGTGGAAGTCAGGGCGCATCATTGTTTGATAGAATAATTCCAAAATCAATAAGTTTATTACCTAGTGATATAAAAAAAAAAGTTTATATTTATCATCAATGTTCAGAGCCTAATCTTTATAGTGTAAAAAATACTTATGAAAAAAATAAAATTAAGTCTTTATGCAGACCTTTTTTTAATAATTTACCCGATATAATTTTTAAATCTCAATTTGTTATTTCAAGATCTGGTTCGTCTACGTTATCTGAAATTACTTCATTAGGAAGACCCGCTATATTAATACCATATAAATTTGCGAAAAATAATCATCAAGAAAAAAATGCAGAATGGCTGGTAAGCAAAGGTGGTGGAAAAATGATATTAGAAAATGAAATAACTGAAAAAAGATTAAAAGAAGAAATAATTTTTTTTATTAAAAATAAAGATAATTTAAAGAAAATGTCAAAAAATTCATTTTCTATTGGCGATGATGAATCTTTAATAAAATTATCGAAAATAATTTCGTAAAAGTTATGAAAATTTTAGAAAGAAATATAAAAAATAGAATCCACTTTGTTGGAATAGGAGGAATAGGGATGTCTGGCATAGCTGAAGTTTTATTTTCTCAAGGTTTTAAAATCCAAGGTAGTGATTTACTAAATAACAATAATACAAAAAGGCTAAAAAAATTAGGAATAAAAGTTTTTTTAGGTCATTCTCCTAAAAATTTAAAAGGTGTGAATATTTTAGTTATATCATCAGCTATAAATAAAAATAATCCAGAATTAAAATTTGCAAAAAAAAAAA
>CEUZ01178991.1_pt1 | contig 10622 bp, 14 predicted proteins | sample 361511 | NCBI WGS metagenome assembly CEUZ01 (sample SAMEA2622822, study PRJEB7988) | marine metagenome | biome: marine biome (ENVO:00000447); feature: surface water layer (ENVO:00002042); material: "saline water (ENVO:00002010), including plankton (ENVO:xxxxxxxx)" | depth 5 m
TCTAAAATTCTTAAACACTCTTCTAATTCTTCAGGAAGATGTTCGTTTATTGCCTTTCCACAATTTTTACAAATTGTTCCTTCCATATCTGAATCAGGTTTTGCCATCATTCTTATCGCCAGTCCCTAGAATTTGTCGTACATTTCGGGCATTTAAGTCCGTTTGTTACAGTTCCACATTTCTTACATGTTGATGAATAACCAATCATATCATCTTTTCCAGTTTTTGTATATTTGAAAATTAGGATTAATGCTATTACTATCCCAATTGCAGCAGCTGCAACCCATAAGAACATAATAAATGTAGAACACAATTCAATTAAAAACTAACTGTTTTTTTTGATTGAGTTTTAGAATTTTCTTGAATCTCCTTCTAATAGTCCTGGACCTATGTGAATCTTGTCTATGTGTTTTGATAGTGCTTCCTTATTTTCAAATACTGAATCACAGTATGGACATGATTTTTCTTCCATACTATGTAATTACATTTAGGAAATAAAAGGGACATTATTAATTTCAATAATTATTTTATGATTTAGGTATATCATCATCAGAACTAAATCTTGATTCTACTGCCTCTGCTTTCATATCTAGTTCTTTCATATCACCTAATTTTTGGTAAGTTAATTTTTCTAATGTCTCAATAATCGTTTTTGCAGCTCTATATTGTGGAATTCTAGGCTCTAATAGTTCTCCATACAAACCAATTCCATTAATTCCATTTAATTTTGCATATCCCAATATTAATCCATTAAATCCAGTAATCACTGATTCGGTTGGTGTAGTTTCAATTCCTAATTTTTTAACCAAATCTAAAATTTCTTGTGATGTTGTTGTCACATAGGTAGTTGGACTTTTACCAAATGACCTTGACGTATGATAACCTCCTACAGTATAGATAAATTTTGCATTGTATCTTTTTGCAACGTTAATTACATCTTGACATAATTCATTCAATTCATCATTTTCTTGTGGTTGACCTCTTCCACCTCCAAAAACAATTACATCTTTTGCAAATCTATATTCCCATTTTTCTTCAGGGATTTCAATGTAACCACCTTTATCATAAACATATGGTGGTCTGGATGATGTTGCATGTCGAAATAACGCAGTACCTAGACTTTTGTTAATATGATTAACAACAATACTTCCAACATTTCCCATATCCTGCATAGCTGCAATAATTAATGGTTTATCAATATCTGGAAGTCTTGAATCTTCAAAATGCATACAATTTTTACCACGTTGTTATTTAAATTCTATTTTATTTTTGTTAACCATTGGAAGCACTATTTTATGTAACAATCATTGGTTATATACTCTGAAAGAAAAATTGCGAATAGTTACGATCGCCAGAAGGTCAATAGATCTTAAGAATTGTCATCTCAGTACAAAAATTTCTAATCTTAAGTTCTTTTTTTTAAACATCTAATAGTTTCTTCCTATATCTTGTAAGCAAACAAACCTTACAAAGACAGTCTTTTTCATCAATCTCTTCTTTAGATAATTTTGGGAAATCTCCACACCAACATGAAATATCATTTTCACATGTGAAATTATTCCCACATTCAGAGCATTTTTTATTCATCATTCATCTGTAAGTATACTAAGAACTCTTTTTGGGATGTCTGGTAATCTACTAACAGCAAGAACCCTATCATAACCTAAATTTTTTAAATTACTTGCAATCGCAGTTGCACTATACGTATCTCTACCTACACCAATAGCTGTCATTTTTATTCCAATTGATTTGTATGATTTAAGAATAAGTTTTAAAGCATTTGGATCTGCTGGTTCTCCATCTGATAAAGTCAAAAAAACATCTGGTTTTTTTGATGTTAACGTAGTCAACATTTTATCATAAACTTCTGCTAAAGGCGTTCCACCATTAGCAGATATCTGTGCTAGTCTTTTTGCTGCAGAGTTATTCCATTTCATTTCTGATGGTTTTACTAACCAACACACAACTTGTCTATCAACAGTATTGAATGCATATACAGAAAAATCTACTTTTAGATATGCCAAGACTTCACACAATCCAATTGTAGCTTTTTTGTATTCTATTTGTTGGTCAGAAATACTAGAAGAATGATCAAGTAAAATCACAATTCTTGATTTTATAGATTTTTTTACATCTTTGATAAATGGTTTATGAAATCCTTCAAGGAATGTTTCTACATCAAATTCCTCACCAGAAAAAACATGTTCTTCTTTCCAGCCTGTTCTCCACTCTCTAAATTTATTTTTTAGATTACTAATCAAATCTTGATCATAGATTTTTGTCTCATCAACATTTGTCATATTTGGAATCTGTATTCCAATATTTTCTGGAATCAAACCTTTATTTTCATTCTTTTTTGTTTCTTCTTTAATCAAATCAAATTCTTTTGCAATCTCCTTACCTTCTATTGCTTTTTTAGCATCAATTTTTCCTATTTCTTTTTCAAGGTTTTTTGTTACTTTCTGAACAGCTTTTTCAAAATCCTGAGGCGTTATCATCATTCCTGGTCCTTTTAATGGAACAGATAATGGAATTGTTATTAGTGGGTCAATATCCAAAATTGTTAATATTTTTGGAATGTGTTTTTCAATCCACGTTGTATTTTGATTATTTTTTAATGCCTCATCTAGAATTTCTTTTGCAAAATCAGATGCTTTTACAACTCTTTCATAGTGACTAGGCTGAATTTCGCCTTTAATATCACCAAATAGAAAAAATTGGTAAAATGCTTCAACTATTTTTGATTTACCTAACAGATCATGTAAAAGTGGTCTGTACATCCACTGCCAAGCGTAATTAAATATCAATTCTTTATCCATTCCTTTCCAAATTTTTCTTCCAACAAGTTCTATTCTACGTTTTTCTATAGAATTTAGAATAAATCCAAAGGCATGATCATTTGATAAAATTTTATCACAGTTTTTTATCTTCATACTTTCGTACCATGTTGCAGTTCTAAATTGCCTATATTGAGAAAATTCATCACCGTTATAATCTGAAACAGGTATAAGAATTACTTTATTTTCTTTAATTCTAGTTTCATTAACTTTATTTTTTGATGTAGAAACAACAATTTTATCATTTTCAGACCACCGTCTAACTAAAAATGTTGCAATTTCAATTAGTGTATCATTTCTTAGAGCAACTGATGCCATTAGCTCTCATACATTGATGTTATTATATCATTAACTTTTTGCAATTCTATATTTCCCCATTGTGTATAGACATTTCCAAAAACAATCTCTGCTGCTTTTTTTGCAGGCATTTCTCCATCAATTAGTTTTGCATAAGCAATTGTTTCTCTAAGTGATGGTGAATAGTATAATTCCTCCACTGATGCAGCTTGGCGTAATGTATTAGCTAGTTTAATTCCTATTTCTAATGAATTTTCATCTGCATTTGGAACATGTTTCTTTACAATTTCTAATTCCATCTCTTCAGGTGGATAATCCATTCTTAATCTAATTGGGAATCTACTCAAAAGCTGTGGTGGTAATTCTTTTGTTCCAACATGATTTAGTGGATTGATTGTTGCAATAACAAACCATGATTTATTGGCAGTTATCACTTCTCCACTTGATTCTTTTAGGACTATCTGTCTTCTATCATCTAATGCCTCATCTAATCTTAGTAAAACATCTGCTTCAGCGGCATTAATTTCATCCAGATAAAGTATATTCCCTTCTTTCATAGATTTTATTAAAACTCCCTCATCAAATTCGATGTTTCCTTCTGAAAGACTCTTTGAACCAACAAGATGGCTCTCTCTAGTTCTTAAGCTGAAATTGATTGATTCTAATTTCATTGATTTTTTCTTTGCAAATTCTCTAACTAGTGTTGTTTTACCAGTACCTTTTGGACCAATTACTAGAACAAAAATTCCTTGTTCATAGGCCTTTTCTAAAACTTCAATTGCATTACTCCAGTCAAGATACTCTGGAAACTTTTCTTGTCCTTCCATCAAAGTATAATTGTGTAATTTTCTACTTTATTTAAGACTAGATCTAAGCAAATGACGCTATCTTTGTAAATGATTCATCTAAAGTATTATGGAGTTTCTTATTCCATTCATCAAATCCAGATGGATCTTTTGGATAATTGTTATAATGTTCTACCAACCATTGATTTTGACCAGACGTATACTTTAGACCACTTGCAACTGTTTTGTTCATTGCTCCTCTAATTATCATACCTAATTTTCCAAGTCCTGAAAAGTCTGGATGTTCTCCTTTACTGATTGCCTCTACATCCAAATTTCCTAAGAAATGTTTCATGCCATAACTAATTTGTTCATTTGTCATAGTTTGAACAAGTCTTCTGAATAATTCTAATCCAGCAGTTTTGTAACCATATTCTTTAATGAAATCTAAATTATATTGCCACAGTCCAGCTTCTGATACATCATTAGCCTCAATTGCCTGTGCAACATTATTACCAATAATTGTACCTGCAATGAGAGCTGGACCAATTCCACCTGCATCAATAGGTTTTGGCATCCATGCGGAATCACCAACTAACATGTATCCACCTGAAACTAAACAATCATTTTGTCTTCTAACCGAAACTGAAGAAATTCCTGTATTGTTGTGAATATCTTCTGGTTCTTCAGATAATTTTGGATTTTTGATAACTTTGTTTCTTTCAAGATATTCTTGCATTAAGGATATTACAGTATCAGATTTTCCCATTCGTTTGTTTCTTTCATCTAATATTGTTTTTTCAACACCTAATCCAATGTTTACTTTATTTTCTGCTTTAGGAAAAACCCATCCGTATCCACCAGGTGCAATATCTTGATCTAGATGAATAATACAATAATCTGGATCAAAATCTTTTAGATCTTGTTGGCCAGGTTCAAAAAACATAATATGTCTTCCAGTTGTTTCTACATCTCGTCTATCTATTTTTTTCTCAACTTTTGTAGAATTTTGTAATCCATTTCGAAGTACTGATGTAATTCCCATTGCATCTATTACTAATTTTGCAGTTTTTTTGTAAGGTTGTTTGGTATCCTTATCCATTCCTTCTATACCTACTACCTGTGTTCCATCGTAAAGTAATCCTGTTAGATTAATTTCAAAATCAAAATCAACACCCAGTTTCTGTGTTCTTGCATTTTGGATCTCTGGCAGTTTTTGTCTATTTAACATATATCCATCTCCATCAAACGGAATCGCCGTCTCTTTATCTGGTGAGAATGCCATTACTCCTTTAACATCATGTTCAATCTCTGGTTTAGTCCATTTAACGTTGATTCTTTCTTCCATAAAATCAACTGCTTCTTTTGAACATGCATCTCCGCATGTCCATCCAGGCGAAGCTTTTCTTCCAGGTAGGTGTTCAGGATTTCTATCCACTGACAGAATTTTCAGATTTTGTTTTGAATAATGACTGATTGCTTGTGCAGTTATTGTTCCAGCAAGACCACCACCTGCAACGATGACATCATAATCAGTTTCCAATAAATTCTCTTTGAACAATCATTATTTAAAAGAATCAATGAAATTTGGGTCAGTTCGTCGCGGCGTCATCAGCGCTTGGCGCTCAGACTGGAGCGGCTTCTATTTCCTCATTCCCTTTCTAAATTTTCAATGAATGTTATTAAATGCTCAGTTCAGTTCAAATTGTTATTAATTCTTGATATGTTTTTTTTATTTGATTTTTTACGTATACAGGCGTATTGATGGTGATTTTTACTGCATCTTCTTTAGAAAGTGAAATTATATCTAAGAAGATTTTTTGTTTATTGATACGCAAACTTAATCCTGATGATGATACAAACTCATCAATATTATTGTAAATTTGTTCATATTCATTTTTTTCCATCTTTGAAAATAATTTTTTAATAAAACTTTCTGCACTTATTTTCTTTAATGAACATGAAACTAATAAAATTGGATTATTAAAATGCCCAGGAATTTGTTTGATATGAAAATCTTTTTGTTCAATATTAAAGATCTGTTCAAAGCAATCTAAAACTTTCTCTTGATTTTCTGTTGCATGAAGAATTAAATTAATCCTAACTTCTAATCGCATTCTAAAAATCTCAATTATTTTGTTTTTGGTTTGTTCTTTGCTTCAAGCATGACTGTTTGTGCTTCAGCAGTTTTCATCAATTTCACTTTTTCTAATCCAACATGTCTTAGTTTGATTACTTTTTTTGCGGCTGCCATAATATCAGAATTTATTTTTCCATAACACGTGGCTTGAACAAATCCATCAATATCCATGGTTGGAACTATTTTTTCAATTATTTCTTTTGCAATTAGACGTAATTGATGTTGTCTAGATGTATTTAGTTGTCTATGAGTTAGTGCAATCATTTTGATTCTAAACACATAGTTATCTTTTGTTGTGACATCAATTACAAAATTCACTTTTGATGAACCTCTTCTAATCAAACTTCTTAAAAATTCCTTTGAGTATTCAAATCTTTTAAAGATTGTCTTTGCTTTATTTTCATTAATACTATCAATTTGGAAAATTATTTTGTATTGGTGTTGTGAGGGATCACCTTTTAGAATATCCCATAATGTTACTTCTAAAATTCTACCTTTGGCATTTTCATCATCTGTTATTGGTACATAACCAATATTTACATTATTGAATGAATCTGGAGCAATTACATTGACCCATTTTTTTTCTTTCCATTTGTCCTTGATTTTTCGTGCTTTTCTTGCCAATTATCTTGAACGACAATTTTCTGAATATAAATTGTACTAGATTATGTTGTTACCATAATACTCTTGCAAAACTTTTGGAATCTGAATATGTCCATCTTTAGTTTGGTTATTTTCCATTATTGCAACCATTGTTCGTTCAATTGCAATCAGAGTACTGTTTAATGTATGAATGTATTTTGTATCTTCATTAGTTTTCTCTCTAAATCTAATCTTTAATCTTCTTGCTTGATAGTCAAGACAATTTGAACATGATACAATTTCTCTATATGCATTTTGTCCTGCCATCCAGGCTTCAATATCAAACGTCTTTGCAGAGACTTTTCCCATGTCTCCACTTGAAAGTAACATGACTCTATATGGAATATCTAATTTTTGATAAAACTCTTCAGCATTTTGAATCATTTTTTCATGTTCATTCCATGATTCCTCAGGTCTACAAAAAACAAATTGTTCAATTTTTTCAAATTGATGTACTCTGAAAATTCCTTTTTGATCTTTACCGTGCGCACCCGCTTCTTTTCTGAAACATGGGCTAATAGATGCATATCGAATTGGAATATTTGCACCATCTAAAATTTCATCAAAATGCATTGAAGCAATCGCATGTTCAGATGTTCCAATTAAAAAAAGATCTTCATCTTCAATTTTATAGATGACATTCTCAAAATCATCTGCTATTACTGCTCCTTCCATCGATTGTCTGTTTATCATATATGGTGGTTGAATTAATTGGAAGTTCTTCTCTGAAATGTAATCTAAAGCAAATGCTGTTAATGCTTGAGCAAGTTTTACAAGTCCTCCTTTAAGATAGTAGAATCTTGCACCAGCAGTTTTTGATGCACGTTCCAAGTCTACAATGTCATTTCCTAAACCTAAATCTATGTGGTCTTTGATTTGAAAATCAAATTTTGGAATATCTCCCCATTGAGAAATTTGTTTGTTAAAAGATTCATCAGCACCTTTAGGAACTGTATCATGAATCAAATTCGGTATAGAGAAAGATAATTTATGAAATTCATCTTCAATATTTTTTTGTGAAATTTCTAATTCATCTAATTTTTTTGAGATTTGACCCATTTCTTGCAACAATGATGATGGATCTTCACCAGTTTTTTTTGTAGTACCAATTTTAACTGACATTTGATTACGTTGCTTTCTTAATTCATCTGTTTGCACCATCATATCTCTTCTTTTCTGATCAAGTGTAAGCATTTTTTCAAAATCAAATTCAACAGCTCTATCTTTTAACATCTGTTTGATTTGATCTGGTTCATCTCTGATAATCTTTGGATCTAACATTATTTTATTACCTCCATAGAGAGATTTACGTGTTCTAATACCTCATCAACAGTTGAAATAAGTTTTCCTAAATCTCCTTCATTATTAAAATGGAAGATTAGTTTCTTTTCTTTTTCAATTATTACCAATTTCAAGCCTTTTGGAAAATTGACATTGTCTGGCTCTAATGCTTTTTCTATAACTTTGGCTTTTTCCTTTGAAATTTCATTTATTGTTATCTCTATTTCACATTTTGGTGACATTTGCTTCAAGATAATCTAGAAATTCATCTAATTTGTCTTTAGTTATTTTTGCGCCTGCTGCTGCATCATGACCTCCACCAATGCCATCAAATTTTTCCGCTCCCCCTCTCATTAGCTGGCTAAGATTAATTGAATTATTACAATCAGATGATTTTCTTGATGAAAATTTGATTGTTCCTTCTGAACCATCAGTTCTTAAAATTACTATTTTCCCAGAATTTTTTGGCGAACCAGCTATTAATGATGAAATTGTACCTGTCATTGTTTCTGGTACCAAACCTTGGCCATTTACCATTACACAATTTTCTAAATTGTTTATTCTCCATCTCTCATTGGATAAGACATTCATGTATTCTCTTATCATACTTCTATACTCAGTTAGAATTTTTTCTCCCTCAAATAGTGAATTATTTCTGTCTCCCATACATATTGCAATTCCTACTCCAGAACGATTAATTCTGCCACAAGAGTTTAGCATTGTAGAAAATTCCCTTCCATCTCTCAGAAAACTCCTTTTTTCTTCTCTAGGAAATGTATAGGTATATCCAATTAATTCTTCCATCACTTGAGTAGCATTTTCTCCCTGAACAAATCTGCTGATAGATTCGATAATGCTTTGCTTTTCCTCTTGATTAAGATCAGCAGGCACTCTCCATCTTGCACCATCTTTGAGTTGAATTCCTGCTTTTGTCAACATGGCAAGACATGCATCTCTATTCCAAGTTAATCCTTCAATAAATGGCTGTGATGTGAAAGCAATTGCATCTGGGAGTGGTCTAGTTTCTCTTCCGACTAGCAGTAAATCTAAATCAATTTCAACTAACCCTAATTTTTTTGCAGTTTCAGCAATCTCAAAATTTTTACCTGTGAATGATTTTCTTTCTCCTTGGTCTTGTCTATCTCCTAATGCTGAAACAACTGCAACTCTTGATAGATCTTGATTTTCATCATTTAGTGCCATTGAGGCAAGATATGCAATCCCACCAGCACAGATCTCAACTCCTCCATCCATTCCAAACTTCCAAGCATTGATGATTCTGTCATTATCTTTTTCATCTTCTTCAATTTCGTGATGATCTAGGACAAACCAGTTTTCTAATAGTTTTTCATCTAGGAGATTACCAAAACCTCCACCAAGATCAGTAATAATATGTAAATCTCTTGTTTCCTTTTCCATCTTTTCAACAAGTTTTTCACTAAATTCATTTGTTGTACGGACTGTACATTTAGCTCCTTGTCTAATCAATGCCTTTGAAATTATTGAACCAGATGTAATTCCATCGCAATCGATATGAGTTGTCACCAAAATATTTTTTCTTGATTTAATTGCATCAGAAATCCGATCTTGAAAATTGGATAATGATTCTTGTAAGATTTTCCCCATCACTCTAGTTGAGCGACTACAGACTTATATTTCCATTTTTGATCTATTAGACCTCTTTTTTTATAATGTGTGGATAATCTGTGAACTTTTGCCTCAACCAATTCTAGGGCCCTAACATTTCGACTATCAGATTTATTATCTTTGAGGTGCTTTTGTAGGTTTACTGCCTTCATAACAATATTGTTCAAATCTTCAGGAATCTCAGGTATCAGTTTGTTGTCCTTTAAGACATCTGTAATGGTTTTCTTGATAATTGGTTTTACCAGAGGGATAGCATGTTGATCCCTTAGTTTAAGTCCAATCTGACTTGCTGTCATTCCATCTTTTGCGTATTTTACGATTAATGCCTCAATCTCTTCATTTGTTTGCTTAACCCAGTCTGGTTTTTTCAGATCGATAGGTCGAATTGAATGTGACTTTCCATGATTATGTGTATGCAGTCTTCCCATTTTTCTCGCTGATTTACGTACAAAATTAAATGTATCTAGATGACTTTCTTGAAAAAAGTTAAATAATAACGATAGAGCATCAAAATTAGATACAAATGAACAAATCAATAGTATTAGGCGCACTTTTCGCAGCTGTAATTTCAATGGGTGTTACCCCAGCATTTGCTCAATATATGGGCAGTGGTGGAGATGGTAGTCAAGACGGTGGACACCCATCAATGTCTCTTGAAGATTCATTAGAATTAGCAGCAGCCAAAGTCCAATATGCAGCAGATAATCCAGGTTCTGGCTCTGGTACTCCATACCTATCAGCTGATGGTGTTTTGGGTGCATCTGCTATTGCAGCCGCAATCTTTGGTGGTATTGCTGGTGCCTTCTTCTTTAGAGGAAGAACCGGAAAATATGCTAAAGCAGGAACTGGATAATCTCCTTCCTCATTCTTATTTTGTTAAATTTCCTTAGTTTTCCTGATCCCACATTATCGTAAACAAAAAAAATCTTTATATCGACCCCTCGGGCTCAAAATATTGATGATTCCTGTATTCGGAACAATCTTGAGTATATT
>CEUZ01289057.1_pt1 | contig 10618 bp, 10 predicted proteins | sample 361511 | NCBI WGS metagenome assembly CEUZ01 (sample SAMEA2622822, study PRJEB7988) | marine metagenome | biome: marine biome (ENVO:00000447); feature: surface water layer (ENVO:00002042); material: "saline water (ENVO:00002010), including plankton (ENVO:xxxxxxxx)" | depth 5 m
ACTCATTTTTTCTTTTTCTTTAATTTTTTCATATATTTGAGCTGCTTGAGCATTCAATTTGGCTTCCGGAATTAGCTTAAGTTGTTTTCTTTCGGTAATCGGCGCTGTTGTACAAGATGCTAAAAGTAAATTACAACAACCACAACCAACATAATTAAGAAATTTTCTTCTATTCATTATCTATATTATTGTTAATAACACAAAATAAGTAATTTTTCATGATTTTTGTGTTAAAAAATTGTTGTATTATTAGATCTAATCATTATTTTGTGAAAGTAGACATTATTTAAATGACAAAACCTAAAAAGAAAAAATCTATAGCTTTAAAGCTCCGAAATTATTTTTTTACAGGAATAGTTGTTCTAATACCTATAGGATTCACTCTTTACTTAACTAAGTTTCTGATTAAATTTTCATCTAAACTTATTCCAGAGGGCATTAATCCTAACACTTATTTAAATTTTTCTATACCTGGACTTGAAATTTTATTAACAGTGATTTTTATAACTATTGTTGGTGGCTTATCGTTATCCTTTTTAGGAAAAAAATTTTTACAAATAATTGATGATTTGTTTAAAAGAATACCAATTTTAAGAACAATTTACTCAGCTTTTGTTCAAATGACAGAATCTTTTGCTCAAAAAGATTCTAATAAAAAATCTGTAGTATTGGTAGAATATCCAAAAAAAGGAACATGGGCCGTTGGATTTGCTACGAAGGAAAATACAGGAGAAATTAAAAATAAACTTAATAAGAGTCTCGTTAATGTATTTGTTCCTACAACACCAAACCCTACAAGTGGATTTTTATTAATGTATCCAAAAGAAGATTTGATTTATTTAGATATATCATTTGAAGAGGCCTCAAAGTTCATAGTTTCAGCAGGGACCTCAAATCCGAAGTAATTATATAAGATCGTTTATAATATCAGCTCTATCATAAAGTTTTAATAAAGGAATATATTTATCTATATTTTGATTTTCTTTTTCAATTTTATTTATTTCTTTCTCAGCTAACAAAAAGAGATCTTCGTTTAAAATAGGATCGGCTAATCTAAAGTTTTTTAATCCACTCTGTTTAAAACCTAAAAGATCACCGTATCCTCTTAACTTCATATCTTCTTCTGAAATTTTAAAACCATCGTTGGAACTTTTAAGAATATTAATTCTTTTTTTTGCATTTTCACTTAGGTTTGTTTTCAATAAAAGAATACAATATGATTCTTTATTTCCCCGTCCAACTCTCCCTCTAAGCTGATGTAATTGAGATAAACCAAATTTATTAGCGTTTTCTATAATAATTATATTGGCATTTGGAAAGTCAATACCAACTTCAATAACTGTTGTTGATACTAATATATCAATTTTTCTTAAGAGAAAATCTGTCAAAATTTTATCTTTTTGTTCTTTTTCTAACGACCCATGAAGAAGTCCTATCTTATCTTTAAATATTTTTTTTAAAATTTCATACCGCTTTATAGAAGACTGATGATCAATTTTTTTTGATTCTTCAATCAAAGGGCATACCCAAAAAACCTGATTTTCTCTATGGATCTGTTTTTTAATGAAAAGTATTATTTCATTAATTTTGGTATCAAATTTACTATATGTTTTAATTGGTATTCGGTTTTTAGGTTTGCTTTTGATTATAGAAGTATCCATATCTCCAAAAATAGTCATTATCATAGTTCTTGGAATAGGAGTTGCTGACATAACTAAAACATCACAATTTTTACCACCTTTATCAGATAATCTTTTTCTTTGTTTAACACCAAATTTATGTTGCTCATCAATTATAATTAAACCTAAATTATTGTAATCAACTTTTTCTTGAAAAATAGCATGCGTGCCAATTAACATGTCTACTTTATTATTTTTCAGATCATATAAAATTTTCTTTTTTTCTTTATAATCAGTTTTCCCAGTTAATAATTGAATCTTTATATCTGGTGAAAATATTTTTTTTGCCAATTCATAATGTTGTTTTGCCAGTATTTCTGTTGGTGCCATTAAGCTTACTTGAAAACCACTATTAATTACATTTAAAGATGAGACTAAAGCAACTATAGTTTTGCCGCTACCTACATCACCTTGTAACAATCTAAACATTTTTGTATTGGATTTTAAGTCATTGTTTATTTCTTTAATCGCATTCAATTGATCTTGTGTGAAATTAAACTTTATTCTTTTTTTAATCTGTTCCATTGGATTATTATTAAAGACCTTATTTATTTTCTTTACCTTTTTAATACTTTTTCTAATCTTAGAATTTATTAGAAAAGTAGAGAATATTTCATCAAAAATAAGTCTTTCCAAAAAGAAACCTTTTTGATTTATATTTTTTGGGTTATGTAATTCTAAAATAGCATTTTTCCAACTTATATAATTGAATCTTTTATGAATATCTTTATCTAACCATTCATTCAACTCAGGTAAATTATTTAATACTTCTCCAATTATTGCATTATATTTTTTTTCAGTTAATCCGTCTGTTAAACTATAGCTTGCTGTTACTTTCTTAATTAAAGAAATATCTTCGGAAATATATGTGGGATTAGTTATTTGATATTTTTTTTTGTAATAACCAATCTTTCCACTAATCGTAACACTAGAATTTAATGGCAAAATCTTTTTAATATAACCTTCATAACTATTAAAAAAAATGCAATCTAACTGTCCAGTCTCATCTTCACATTCAACTTTGTTTGGTAAATTTCTTATTCTTGGAAATCTATATTTCTTAACAAAAACTTTTATTGTTTGAATCTTACCTATTTGCAACTCATTTATACTGACTAATTTTCCTCTATCAGTGAAATTTCGTGGTAAGCTCCAAAGAAGATCAAAAACAGTATTTATATTCTTTTTTTTGAGTAATTTTGCAGTTTTGGTTCCAACTCCATTTATGTTACTTATATCTGATAATAAATATTCATAATCTATCATAGGGTATATATATAACGATGTCTGGAAATAAAGAAGATCTTAAAAACAAAATTATTTATAGAGCCTCCTACAGAGGCACTAAGGAAATGGATATACTTATGACTAGATTTGTTAAATCTGTTATAGACCAGTTAGATGCGAGTGAACTTGAAGAGCTTAATATTTTAGTTAATGCTAACGACGAAAAATTAATTGAATTAAGAGATAAAGAATCAGATTATAAAAATTTAAGTAAAAAAATTTTAAAAAAGTTTAAAGATTTTTCATTGTAGTGGCGGAGAGACTGGGATTCGAACCCAGGAAAGAGTTGCCCCTTTGCCGGTTTTCAAGACCGGTGCTTTCAACCGCTCAGCCATCTCTCCTTGTGCTAGGTTTTATAAGTATAATATATAAATTCAACTAAAAAAGTGAGAATATATTTTCCAAATTTTCTACATAACCAATAGTTTGCTCTATTAAATTACATTAATAACTGATAATAAAATTTCACTTATACGATGAAACAAACCCAGTTTAAAAAAGGTATTATATATGCAACAGCAGGATCACTATGGTGGGGAGTTTTAGGAACTTTATTTTTCAAATATATTTCCTATATGGGTGCATTAGAGGTAACTGTTCATAGACTGATTTGGACATGTGTAATACTTATTTTCTCAACAATAATTTTTAATAAATTCCATATATTTAAAAAAATTATTCACCAAAAAAAAAACTTATTTATATTATTTTTAACTGGAATTTTAATTTTTCTTAACTGGGGTACTTGGATTTATGCAATTTCTATAAACAAGATAATTGATGCAAGTTATGGTTATTTCATTTTTCCAATACTAAATGTTTTTTTTGGATATATTTTTTTGAAAGAACAACTTAATAAAAAAAGAAAAATATCTATATTAATAGTAATAATTTCATCAATATATTTACTTTTCAATTTAGATTCTTTTCCATGGGTTGGTTTTCTTGTAGCTTTCTTTTGGAGCACATACAATCTATTGAGAAAAAAAATAAATGTAGATACAGATGTTGGTCTTTTAATTGAAAGCCTATTTATTTTACCAATTGCTCTTATAATTACTTACTTTATATATTCTTCTAATCAGCATCATTTTGTTCTTGATGAGCCGATGAATATACTTTTATTATTTTTAGGTGGGGCAATGACCGTGATTCCCTTATTTTTGTTTATTAAAGGTTTAGAGAAAACTACTATGGCTACTTCTGGCCTAATTTTTTTTGTTACTCCCACAAGTCAATTTTTGCTAGGTTTTTTTTATTTTAATGAGCCTTTTTCAAGCTATAAGTTTATAAGTTTTATTTTAATATGGATTGCTGTATTTATTTACTTAAAAGATTTATATGAAAATTAATTTTCTAATAATTATAAGTATTGTGTTTACTATTTTACCTTCTTATTCAGATGACCAAAACTTTGATGATTGGCTTTTGGCTTTTAAAAATAAAGCAAAAAGTGAAAATATATCTGAACAAACTTTTAACAAGGTAATGAAAAATGTTAAATTTCTCCCAAAAGTCATTGAGTATGACAGATACCAACCCGAGTTTTATGAGGATACTTTTACATATATTTCAAAAAGAACAAATCAAAAAAAAGTTAAAAAAGGAATTAATATATATAAACAAAACAAGGATTTAATTGATACAGTAGATGACACTTTCAAAGTAGAGAAAGAATTATTATTAGCATTAATGGGAATTGAAACAAATTTTGGTACTTACTTAGGAAAAATGGATATTGTTTCATCATTAGCAACCTTAAGTTATGATAAAAGAAGAAGTGCTTTTTTTACTAAAGAATTAATAACGTTGTTGCAGTTAGTAGAAAAGGATATTGTTGATCATAAAACACTTTATGGTTCGTGGGCTGGTGCTTACGGCAATTTTCAGTTTATGCCATCTACTATTAAAAAATATGCAATTGATTATAACTCTGACAATAAAATTGAATTAAAAAATATTGAAGATTCCTTTGCCTCAGCTGCAAACTACATTAGTCGGATAGGATGGATAAAAGAAGGCCATTGTTATAAAAAAATAAATTTATCTATAGATATACCAAAAAAATATTTAAATACATCAGCAAAAAAAATTCATCACAAAAAGAAATTTAAATATTATAAAAAATATATTGAAAATTATGAAAACTTAAGAATTAAAGATAACTTGGTTGTCGCTATAATCACTCCTGACAAAGATATAATACCAGACTCTGATAACTTAAAACCCGCTTATATTGTCTTTAATAATTATGAATTAATTTTAAAATGGAATAGATCATTAAGATTTGCTCTAGCAGTATGTGACCTAAAAGATAAATTTAAAAATGAATTTTAAAAAACTTTTATTAATACTGGTATTTATTTCTTCTTGCACTGTTTACAGCACTGATGAAACCAATCAAGTTAACTTGAATGAAATCAGTTTTAAAAATAAAGGATTTGCAATTGTATATGATGATGAACTTTATTTAAAAAAATTAATTTCAAAAAAAATTAATGATAGGGATTTAGTTATTTTTCAAAGAAATCTAAAAAAAAATACCCCAGTATTAATTAAGAACTTGATAAATGGTAAAACATTAATTGCAAAAGTTGGTAATAATTCACATTATCCTTTTTTTAACAATTCAGTGCTTTCACGTCGTATTGCAGAGGAAATTGAATTAGATGAAGACGAGCCATATATAGAGATAGTTGAAATTTTAGATAATTCAAGTTTTGTAGCAAAAAAAGCTAAAACTTTTGATGCAGAGAAAAATGTAGCAGATAAGGCTCCAATAGATTCGATTAGTATAAATAGTTTAAATGAAGATAAAGTAAAAATTAAAAAAACTTCAAAACGAAAATTCAAATATATTATTAAAGTGGCAGACTTTTATTTTGAAAAAACTGCTAAAGCTATGGCAAAAAAATTAAACGACCAAACAAATGCCGATAAAATAGTTGTTAAGCAGCTTTCAGAAACAAATTTTAGAGTATTTTTAGGACCTTTTTATAACTTAAATTCTCTACAAAATGCTTTTAATAGTATAAATATATTACAATTCGAAAATCTGGAGATAATAAAAATATGATCAAAAAACAGTTTAATTTTTTCTTATCTTTAATTTTTATATTTTCTTTATCTTCTAAATCTAACGCAGAATTTGATATAAACGCTTCCACAGTTATTCTTCAAGACTATTTTTCTGGAGAGGTTCTTTATGAAAAAGAAGCTGATAGAGAAATATACCCTGCGTCTATGACAAAGATAATGACATCTATAATCGCCTTTGATTTAATAAATAAAGGCGATTTAAGTTTAGACGATAAATTTATTGTCTCAGAAAATGCTTGGAGATTATCGGCTGCGGGATTCTCATCGATGTTTATCATGGTTGGCGATGAAGTAAGTGTTGAGGATTTATTAAGAGGTATAATCGTTGCTTCGGGAAATGATGCATGCGTTGCTTTGGCCGAAGGTATAGCCGGATCCGAAGAGGAATTTGCTATTATGATGACTTCAAAAGCTAAAGAAATTGGAATGGAAAATACTAATTTTTCAAATTCTTCTGGGATAAATGATCCCGATAATTACTCAACTGTTAGAGACATTATGATTATGTCTAATTATTTAATTAAAAATTATCCTGAAGAATATAAGTATTTTAAAGAAAAAGAATTTACTTGGGATAGGACAGGAGGTGATCCAATTACTCAAGGTAATAGGAATCCTTTGCTTTATAAAAATATTGGAGCTGATGGTATTAAAACAGGTTACCTCGCCGTTGAGAAATATTCTTTAGCATCATCAATATTTAAAAATAATCGAAGATTAATTGCTGTAGCAAGTGGTTTTAAAACCAAAAATGACAGATCAAAAGAATCTAGAAAATTACTTGTTTGGGGGCTTACACATTTCGATCTAATTCAGTTAGCTAATAAAGATAAACCAATTACAGAGTTAGATGTTTGGCTAGGAAAAAAAAATAAAGTTAAAGCTTATGTTAGTAATGATATTTACAAATCAATACCAAAAGCTAGAAAAAAATATTTAAAGGCAATTGTAAATTACAATGGTCCTATAGAAGCACCAATAACTAAAGATCAAATTATTGGAAAATTAAAAATCACATTTAAGGATGAGATTATAGAAGAACTAGATATTTTGGCTTTTGAAGAAGTTAAAAGAGTAAATATTTTCTCAAGATTAATTAGATCAGTTAATTATTTGATTTGGGGCGATGTCTAAAAAACCGGTTATTGTTTTTGAAGGCATAGAAGGCTCAGGCAAAACTTTTCATTTAAACAATGTTTCAAATTATTTAAAAAAGAAAAACATTCCGTTTATTAAAATACGTGAACCAGGTGGGAATAATAACTCTGAAAAAATAAGAAAAATAATTCTTAATAGCAAATCTAAACTTGATCCATTAACAGATTTATTACTATATCTTGCTGCACGAAATGAAAATGTCAGTAAAATAATTAGGAAAAATTATAAAAAAAAATTAATTTTGATAGATAGATTTGTTGATTCTACTTTGGCCTACCAACATTATGGCATGAACCTGAGTTTAGACTTAATAAACCACATTAACAAAATTATACTTAAATCTATAAAGATAGACTTTACATTTTTAAATATTGTTAATCCAAAAAATCTTAAAGAAAGATTATCAAAAAGAAAAAATTTAAATAGGTATGACAAATTCAATATTAACTTTTATAAATCGGTCCAACATGGATATTTGAAAATATACAAAAAAAAACCAAGTAAATATATGTTAGTAAATTCCAATTTATCTATTAAAACTAACAAGGATCTTATAATCAAAAAATTGGAGAAAATTATTAAATGAACATTTATCCACATAAACAATTACAATTATTTGGTTTTAATGACAATTTTCGTGAATTTGTATCGTTATTTAAGGAAAATAACCTTCCAAACAAAATTCTTTTAAGTGGACCAAATGGAATTGGTAAATCAACTTTTGCATATCATCTTATCAATTATGTATTTAGTTTAAATGAAGATAACAAGTATAATTTAGATAAAAACACTATTTCAGAGAACAATAAATCATTTAAACTAATTCAAAACAATGTTCATCCAAATTTTTTTTTAATTGATATTTTTGAAGAAAAAAAAAATATAGAAATTAATCAAATTAGAACAATGATTGAATTTAATAATAAATCTAGTTTTAATAATAAACCGAGGTTTATTCTAATTGATAATGTAGATTGTTTAAATATAAACTCATCAAATGCTTTATTAAAGATTTTGGAGGAACCAAATGAAAATATTATATTTTTACTAATATATAATAATGCTAAGAAAATAAAAGAAACTATCAAATCAAGATGTATAAATTTTAAGTTAAATTTAAAAAACTCCGATATAAATCTTGTTGTAAAAAAACTTCTAGGAAATTCTATTGAAGAAGTTTTCAATAAAGATTTAATCAATTTTTATAATAGCCCAGGTTTTTATATTAATCTGTTAAACTTTGCAGAAAATAATAATATTGATATTAAAGAAAATAATCTTCATCATTTATTATCTTTAATAATTGAAAAAAATTTATATAAAAAAAGTGCTTATTTAAAAAATACTATGCCTTTATTTATTGAACTTTATTTTTTAAATTTAATTACCAATAGTGAAAATAAGAAACTTATTTTGCAGTTGTTTAGTATTTTTACGACTAAAATGAATAACTTACAAAAATTTAATTTAGATTATGAAAGTTTTTTCTTAGAATTTAAATCAAAAGTTCTCAATGGATAAAAATTTTTATATAACAACACCTATTTACTATCCCTCAGCAAAACCTCATATGGGCCATGCGTATTCAAGTATCCTTGCTGATTTTTTTGCTAGATTTATGCGTATTCAAGGTTACGATGTGCATTTCCTTACTGGAACTGATGAACATGGCCAGAAAATTCAAAGAGCTGCTGAAAAAGAAAACAAAGACCCACAATTGTTTTGTGACGAAATAAGTAAAATTTTCTCTGATCTATCAAAAACATTAAACTTAAGTAATAATGATTTTATTAGAACTACAGAAAAAAGACATAAAGAATCTGTTACTCATCTTTGGAATATTCTTGAGAAAAAAAAAGAGATTTATTTATCAAAATATTCTGGATGGTATTCAGTGTCAGATGAAGCTTTCTATAATGAAGATGAATTAGAGGAAAAAAATAGTATAAAAGTTTCAAAAATGTCAGGCTCACCTGTTGAATGGGTTGAAGAAGAATCTTATTTTTTTAAATTATCAAAATGGCAAGAACCCTTATTAAAGTTTTATGCTGATAACCCAAATTTTATAATGCCAGAATCAAGAAAGAATGAAGTAATAAGTTTTGTTAAAAGCGGATTAAAGGATTTATCTGTAAGTAGAAAATCTTTTTCTTGGGGCATTAAAGTGCCATCTAACAATGAACATGTAATTTATGTTTGGCTTGATGCTCTCACAAATTATCTAAGTGCTCTTAATTACCCTAATAAAGATAATGAATTATATAAAAATTTTTGGCCTGCATCTCTGCATTTAATTGGAAAAGATATACTAAGGTTTCATGCAGTCTACTGGCCCGCTTTTTTACTTGCTGCAGATATAATTCCACCTTTAAGGGTGTATGGTCATGGATGGATTTTATCTAATGATGAAAAAATGTCAAAATCTAAAGGAAATATATTAGACCCAGTGCAAATTATTAATAAATATGGAATTGATCCATTGAGATATTATTTAATTAAAGAAGTCTCTTTTGGAAACGATGGAAGTATTTCTAAAGACAAACTTGAAAGCTGCATTAATAGCGACTTAGCAAACAATTTTGGAAATTTATGTCAAAGAGTTGTAGCTTTTATTAGTAAAAATTTAAATATGAAAATACCATCATCGCATAGTTTTAATGATGATGACAAAAAAGTACTTAATATTTATAAAGAGAACTCTACAAATTTGATTAATTTTATAGAAAACCAAGATATAAATAGTTATATGAACTTTATTCAAGAGCGGTTATTTTCGGCCAATAAATATTTTAATGATCAAGAACCGTGGAATAAAAAAAAAGATGTGCAGAGACTAGATACGATAATTTATGTTTCATTAGAATTAATAAGAAAATTATCAATCTTATTATACCCTGTGATACCCGAATCATCATTAAAAGTATTAAAGATGTTTAACATAATTGAAAAAAATATCGATTTTAAATCTATTTCTAATCACGATTTTTTGAAAGCTAGCTCAGATATAAATAAGATATCAATATTATTTAAAAAAATTGAAAATAATGATTGATTCACATTGTCACTTAGATCACGAACCACTGGTTAATCAACTTAATGAAGTAGTTAAAAGATCTAAAGAAGCAGGTATTAAAAAATTACTAACAATTTCTACTACAGAAAAATCGTTTGAAAATATTTTAAAATTAGTTGATTTTGACCAAATTATTTATGGTACTTACGGAATACATCCGCATGAGACAGACAATGAATTGATAGATAGAGATAAAATTATTGAAAAAGTGAATGTTAACAAAAAAATTATTGGAGTAGGGGAGTCTGGATTAGATTTTTATTATACTAATAGTAATAAAAAGAGCCAGATTGTAAGTTTCAAAAATCATATCGAAGCATCC
>CEUZ01050100.1_pt1 | contig 10612 bp, 3 predicted proteins | sample 361511 | NCBI WGS metagenome assembly CEUZ01 (sample SAMEA2622822, study PRJEB7988) | marine metagenome | biome: marine biome (ENVO:00000447); feature: surface water layer (ENVO:00002042); material: "saline water (ENVO:00002010), including plankton (ENVO:xxxxxxxx)" | depth 5 m
CCGGCGGCATCGGCACCGGCGAGAGTGAGAGTATAGACAGCACCGTCCACTAGCTGAATCTGTCCTGAAAGTGTTCCACTCCGATTTCCCTGCCCCATTTCAGGCACGGACAGTTCTATAACCCTCGGCGACTGAGCATCGGCTGTACCGCCGGTATGTGTCCATTTGGCTGTGGCCGCCGCCATCGCCTCCGATAGAGTGTAATCGATATCCAGAGTCCTGATGTGTGCTGATGAGCTCGGAGAATTGAGTGTAACAACGGGCAAGACAGAATCGTAAAGTATTCCAGTGAGTTGGGCTGGCTCGGCCTCGTTCCCCGCGTCGTCAACTGCTCTAAGTGTCACCCTGTAAATGGCGCCATCCACCAGAGTCGGGCTGTTGACCAGAAGAGCATCGGGGTGCTCCCCTGAGGTCAATTCGAACTCCGTAAGATCCACAGTGTGCGGTGAATTGGGATCCTCAGAACCGGATGTTCTCTCAAAGGTGACTGTTCCAGTCACGGCTGTCTCGCTGATGGAATAAGTCAGTTTCGGTTCATTGATGGCGATGGAGCCTGTTGGAGTCAGCAGTGTCAGCGTCGGAGGAACATTGTCAAATGTCACCGCTTCAATGCTCATGCCCGATGCGGAATTCCCCGCTGGGTCTTGCCCATCGAAAGTGATAGAATAGACGGCGCCGCTCACCAGCGTCGGGGCGTTCACAAGAACAGTTTCATTGTGTTCACCCATGGCCAGCTCAAGGCCCGAGAGGGGAACCTCGTGAGGGGAAGAAGCATCTATTTCTCCTCCGGTCCGTGTCCAGATGACCGTTCCGTCTGATAGGGTCTCACTCAGGTTATAGGATAAAACCGTAGTACGGACAAAAGATGTGGGCGTCGGGGCAGACGCAACGATTGCCGGTGGCGTTACGTCAAAAAGCACCTGGTTAACAGTCGCCGGCGCACTTTCGTTATTGGCTCTATCACTGCCAGAAGTCGTAATATCATAGATGGCACCGTCAACAAGGGCCGGAGATTGAGACAATACCCCATCCGGTTTGCTCCCTTCGGACAACTCATCGCCGGTAAGTTCAATGGTGTGTGGCGAAGCAGAATCTGCTGTCCCGGCAGCCTGCCGCCATTCAATAGTGGCGTACGCCATTGTTTCGGAAAGCGTGTAAGAGATTTGAGTTGAATTGACAGCGGACATCGCTTGAGGATTATCCAGTTTGAATTGCGGTGAGGAGACATCATAAGTAACATCGGCAACAAGAACTGATTCTGCCGCATTCCCCGCCAGATCTTCACCGGTAAAGGCGATGTCATACTGGGCGCCGTCCACGAGATTGGGGACTGCAACCGTGACCGCTTGGTGGTCACCTTCAGTCCGTTCAGTCTCGGTCAGCGTTGCTTCATGAGGCCCAAAGGGATCTGAACTTCCACCGACTCTGCTCCATGTTATGGCGCCAACTCGGAACTGTTCTGACAATCCGTACCCGACCTCTTTTGAATTGACGAACTGAGATGCCGCTGGAAAAGAGGCTGTAATGACAGGCGGTGTATTGTCGAACGCAAGATTGTCAACAGTAAAAGGAACACCGGCATTCCCAGCCATATCGGTCCCTTCAATTGTGATGGAATAAAAAGCGCCGGAGACCAGCGGAGGCATGTCCAAAGGTGTGTACGCAGGATGATCTCCTGAAGCGCGGGCTCCCTCATCCAGAGAGGCGGTTCTTTTCTGAATCGGATCCTGTGTACCGCCGGTGCGGATCCATGAGACCACCCCCTCCTTAAGCTCTTCGCTCAAATTAAACGAAAGGGCAAGTGAATTGATATAGTCACCGTTGGCGGGCGTGACAATGGTCAATGTCGGCGGCGAAGTATCGAAACCGATATTTTCGACAGAAACAGCTTCAGCCTCGTTCCCCGCTCGATCCACACCGGTGACCAATAGGGAGTACACTGAACCGTCTCTGAGTGTCAACGAGTCATCTAGGCTCACTTGAATGTGATCCCCGGCGGCAAGAAGATCTGCTGGCAGTTTCATCCTTTGAGAGTTGGCTGAGTTTCTCATGTCTCTCCAGACAAGTTCCCCGTCGCCCAAATCCTCACTCAGGGAGAATGAAACGACCGGTTCATCAAGATAAACATTCGGTTCCGGACCTGTAACGGTGATGACAGGGACAGACACGTCATAGGCAACTCTGTCAATGAGCAAAGGTTCAGCTTCATTTCCGGCGAGGTCCATTCCGGAAAAAGAAACAGAATATACCGTCCCGTCAACCAGCACCGGTAGGTTGAGAAGGGCCGTCTCGGGATGATCACCTTCGGACAGTTCCCTGCCGGTTAAGGCGCTTGTGTGAGGGGACTCGGGATCGGTCGCCCCTTCAATTCTTGCCCATACGATGCTTGCCTCCAACATATCCTCCGTAAATGAAAATGACGGGAGAATTTTGTTGAGGTAATCGTCTGACACTGGATTGGAAACTGTTATTACCGGCGGTGTAATATCATATCTGAGTCCTTCCACAGACACTGTATCTGAAATGTTTCCGGCATGGTCAATACCATAAAACTTGAGGTTATAAACCGCACCGTCCATAAGCAGTGGAGGGAATATTAGTTGACCGTCCAAGTGGTCGCCCATGGTAAGTTCATCAGAATCTAGCGGAACAGTATGAGGTGATGACGGATCAGAAGGACCGTCAATATGTGTCCAGATCATGGTACCATCACTCAGGTTTTCACTGAGATTGTAAATAACATCTGGATTCATGATGGCTGCACCGGCAAGGGGCGAACTGAGAGTGAGGATAGGCGGTGAGTAATCGACCTTCACTTCGGCAATGGATGCCCCTTCCGCCGGATTACCCGCCATGTCCACACCATCAAAAGTTACGGTATAAACGGCGCCGTCCACAAGAGGCGGCTGAGTCATAAGAGCTCCATCGAGTCCCGTTGGTGCACGCTCCGCTTCCGTTAGGGATAAGACATGGGGCGATCGGGTGTCGGCCGCTCCGCTGGATTGTCTCCATGTAATGGTCCCCTGTTCAAGTGTTTCCGAAATTGTATAAGCGATTCTGGAGTCAAGAACATAACTGTCGGTTGAAGGGAAAGTGACCGCAAAGCGGGGTGGCGTCACATCGTACAGAATGCTCTCAACCCTTGCTGTGTCCGCCCTGTTGCCAGCTGCGTCACTGCCGAAAATTTCAAAAGTATAAACCGCCCCGTCTGCCAGAGCCGGCGGCATCTCGAGAGATATATCATTGGAACTTCCAATCACCAAATGTTCCGGTAGAAATTCAAAATAGTGAGACGATGTCGTATCTTCAGCACCTCCAGTCCAGATCCATCGAATTCCCCCTTCAACCATCGCCTCGCTCAGCGTGTAGGAGAAACGGGCATGGTTTACTTCGGAGCTATCAACGGGGCTCAAGCCAGCGATAACGGGCGCGGTGACGTCGTAAGTGATTTTTTCTATCGAAACCACCTCCGCCCTGTTGCCGGCCCGGTCGGCACCTTCAAATGTAATCCGGTATTCCGTACCATCTTGAAGTTGAGGCCAGAGTGATTTCCCCAGAGAATCGTGGTGACCCTGCGACAACTGAGCTGCTGAAACGGACACAGTATGTGGCGATCTCGGATCAGCATTTCCTCCTGACCTCCTGAAAGTGATGCTTCCTTCCGCCAGCGTCTCGGACAGGGTGTACCCGACATCAGGCGTATTGACAAAACTGCCGGAGTCAGGCCCTTGCACGGTAATCATGGGAGCGGTAATATCGAAATGAACGGAATCAATCCGCAGTGTGTCCGAAAGGTTGCCGGCTGGATCACGTCCCAGAAGGGATAGGCTGTAAATGGCGCCATCCACAAGGGAAGGCGTCTCGGTAAGCATGGCCGGCGCGTGAGTACCGGCGTTCAGTTCCGCCCCGGAAAACTGTGAAATATGGGGTGCACTTTCATCGCTTTCACCCCCAATGTGGTTCCATGTCAAGCTCCCTTCATCGATATTTTCACTGATCCAGAAACCGACAAGCGGTTCATTGATATGAGAGGCAATTAACGGCGTTACATCATCGAAGAGCGGCGCGGTCGCATCAAATATGAGGTTTTCCACTACCACAGGCTCTGAGTCGTTCCCTGCCCTGTCGGATCCTGAAATGGTGAGACGATATTCGGCCCCTTCAGCCAAAGAAGGTTCATCAAAAAACTTAGTATCAGGATGGTCACCAGCAGCAAGTTCATCCCTTACAAACTGAACCTCGTGAACATAGGCGGTATCTCGGGAGCCTCCAGTACGCTCCCACCGGGCAATCCCCTGGGAAAGGGTTTCACTCAGCAGGTAAGAGAGATTTGACGATTTAATAAAAGATTGAGCAATGGGCTGTGACAATTCCACAACCGGCGGTTTGGCGTCGTAAGTCACATAAGAAATCATCACCGTATCAGAAAGGTTTTCGGCTGCATCCATCCCGGCAAGACGGATTGTATAGACCGCACCGTCCACCAGCGTTGGTGCGTTGGCGATAGCCATCTCTTCATGAAATCCCCCAGAAAGTTCTTCCCCGGTCAATTCCACAATTTGCTGAGATTGTTCATCCATTTCCGGCGTCTGAGATTCCCAGATGACCGTCCCCGATACGATGCTTTCGCTGAGGTTGTAGGTGAGATTGGTGCTGTTGACAAAGCCACCACTGTCAGGTTTTACATCGGCGAAGACTGGTGCTGTTGCGTCGAATCGTACATCGGCGATCACAACAGGAGCTGAACTGTTCCCGGCTAGATCAACACCATTCACTGTGACCGTATAGATAGCACCTTCCACCAGTGCCGGCGGTGTCCCGCGAAGTGTAGCGCGCTGGTGTTCACCTGCCACGAGCTCGCTATCTGACATGGTTTGAACAAAACTGCTCAAGCTGTCTTCTTCTCCGTTCACCCACTCCCAGATTAACTTCCCGGACTTGAGTTGTTCTGAGACAGTGTAAGCAATTTCGCTATTCTTGGTGGGTGTGGAAGAGACAGGGTAGCTGACCTCAAGAATCGGAGGTGTAATATCGTATACAATACCCGCCACCGATACAGTGTCTGAGCTGTTCCCGGCACTGTCAATACCGACTATGAAAAGGTCATAAATTCCACCATCCTCAAGAAACGGCTGATTAACAGTCAGAAAATCAGGGTGACTTCCGCCGGACAGCTCAGCTGGCTCTAGAGATACAATGTGCGGCGATTCAGCATCTTCCGCACCATCTTTCCATTCCCAAATTATTGAAGCTGAAGAAAGAGGCTCACTCAGTTCATACCCCAATGCCGGGCGGTTTCGGTAGTCATCGACGGCAGGCGATGTAATGGCCAATTCCGGTGGTGTATCATCAAAAGTGACTCTCACCGCCTTTTTAGGTTCGGACCCCTTGCCACTCAGGTCCCGCCCTTCAATCGTGACAGAATAGACAGCACCTGAAACTAGTTTCGGCGATCGTGCGAGCAGGAGCGTCTCATGCTCTCCCTTGGCCAATTCAATTCCTTCAAGTGCAACGGTATGGGGCGCTTTCACATCAAGAATTCCTTCTATCCACTCCCAGATAACTGTCCCCTGCTGAAGCCGCTCTGATGCACTGTAACTCACCGATGGGTCAGGGACATGACTTCCCGTTATGGGAAAATCAAATTCTATTTCCGGTGGTGTAATATCATACATAACGTCCTTGGAAGATGCGCCAAGAGATCGGTTCCCAGCGGCGTCGATTCCCATAAAAGAGACGACATAGATGCTCCCGTCCTGGAGTGTTGGAGATAAGACTGCCAAGACGCTGTCGTGAACACCTACTGTCAGCGCCTCTGCCGGGAGCTGCATCATCTGAGGCGAGGAAAAATCGGTCTCACCGCCCACCTGCGTCCAGATCACAGTCCCGTCTGAAAGATCCTCGGTCAGGGTGTAGTTGACGTGAGGCGACATAACAAAGGTACAGTCTCCCGGCGTAACTTCCACAAACTCCGGCGCTGTAATATCAAACTTTACGTTAGCTATAGATGATGGCGTCGCCTCATTTCCCGCCTTATCCCTACCCGTGAGCCGAATTGTGAAAATACCGCCGTCGGTTAGTTGATCCGAATAAGTAGAATCATCCACTCGATGATCACCGGCGATGAGCGCTGAGTCCGAGATCGTGATGCTGACATTCCGCGGATCAGATGCCTCGGCTCCTTCGAGGATCCAGTCAATTTCCGCTGATGCAAAATCTTCATCGAGCGTATAAATCACTTCACCGTCCCGGACAGAAATTCCCGGTTCAGGCGCCACCGCCGCAAGGGATGGAGGTGAGGTGTCATACAATATATCTTGAATAACAATCGGCTCAGCTTCATTTCCAGCCAGATCTTTGCCTCTCATAGTGATGGTATAGGAAGCACCGTTCACCAGTTCAGGCGACTGTAGCAAAGCTTCATAAAGATGCTCGCCGCCGGTCAATTTCGTACCAGTGAGTTCGATAACATGAGGTGTGCCGTCGTCTTCCTCCCCTCCTGTCCGCTCCCAGCGGATCTGTCCGTCTCCAAGCTCCTCCGTCAGTATAAAACTGACCACCGAACTGTTGACAAAGGCGGCGCTGTCCGGGGATTGCCACATAATCTCTGGTCGCGTCGTGTCGTAAGTAACACCACTCACTGATAGGAAAGGACCCCGATTGCCCGCAACATCTCTTCCTTGAAAAAGGACTGAATATGTGGTTCCGTCAGCAAGCTGGACATCTTCCCCAAGCATAACTGAATCTTGACTTCCCGCCTCAAGCATCCCTCTAGAGAGACCGATGAAATGCGGTGACGCATCATCTCTGCCTCCCTGTTCCCAAACCCAGACGACCTCAGCGGAGGAAAGCTCTTCATCCAGATGGTATGAAATGGCTGGGCGGTTAGAGTAGGCCGGTGCATCCACGTTATATACTGGCGGTGTAGTATCAAACGGGACTGTTCTGAGGATAACATTCCGTGCCGGATATCCACTCTCTCCAGTAGCGGAAAAGGTTAGTCGGTAAAGTGAGCTGTCATTCAGCTGAGGTGCGTAACGAAATTCAACATCATCGTGTCGTCCCCTGGTCCTTTCCGACGTAATGAGGTTCACGATGTGTGGAGCGGTGCTGTCCGCCTTGCCGCCGATCCAGTCCCAACGTAAGGTCCCTTTAACCAGGTCTTCCTTGAGATGGTAAGAGATGCGACTGCTGTTGACCGGAATATTGTCAGCGGGAGCTAGAAGCGAAATAATGGGAGCTCTGCCATCGGCATCTATGACCATGGCATTGACAATGGTTAGGGTCGAATCATACTCCCAGATATCGGTCTCTCCTGTCTTTTCATCGTAACTCTTCACGTAGCGCCGAACCACCTGCTCCGATGGCATCACTATCCAGTCTTCCTGTCGAACCTTCCCGTCATCATTATACTTCAGTTCTATCGCCCCGTACATGTAACCGTTTACATCGTAGAATCGGTATATCTGCGGATTTCCACTGGCGGTGTTTTCAACAGATGTATAACGGTCATCATGGTCCCGAACCCTGCTGATGCCGTATGTATAACGGATAAACTTCTCCGACGCCTCTTCTCCACCGCCGAATTGGGTGTATCCTCGAAGTGTGCTGTCCGCGGAGTAGAGCGACTTCAGTGCCAGTTCACCTGTGGCACTGTCATACTTAAATATCTCAAACCGATCGAGACTGTTGAGGCGCGTAAAAAATCCCTTTCGGACAATTCTCCCGGAAGAATCATACTTCGCTTCGATATAAGATCTGAAACGGAGATCTTTTAGAGAAACTTCAACGCCGCTGAGAAACGCCTTTTCAGAACGAAAATATCGGGCATCGCGCTCTTCTCCCAAAAGCGCGGATGCCGACACCAATAAACTGAAACCTACAAGCCTTACCACGGAGAGAGAGTTTAATCACCGTGGTAGACAGTGTCAATCCAAATCAGCTTTAGGGTTTGTGGGGAATTCGAAGGAATTCATCGACCACCCAAGTGATGGACCAGTTGTGTCCGAGCCGCCTTCCGTTCATACTATCTGGAAGAAGCGTCACCTCGCTGCCCGTGATAAGAATATCTTGAGGATCGATCTTTAGCCGTCTGAATGCACCATCGAGCTTATGTTGAGTCCGCCATTGGAAATGGGAAATGTTCGTTTCCCATTCGGAGAACATGAGCGTGCCATCCCTCTGGATTTCCGGTTCGCACCTTTTGGAAAGAGCAGCATATCCCCTGAGCGGTGAGGCGATGGTGTGTATCTCTACCGGAATATTCAGGTATAGTCGCGACGCCAACTCCGTCACCACAATGCCCCCGTAGCTATGTCCAAAGATGATGAGGCGTTCGCAGCCTGGGGAGTCCCCGATGAGTTTCGACAGTTGTTTTGCCAAAAACATGGACGCGCTGTCCGGGCAGACTTCCCAATTATAGCGGTAGAAATACGTGTGCCGAAACTGTTGGGCCAGTTTTCTGACACCGTACACCCATTCATATCCTTCGGATTTTAATCCGTGAACGGTCACAACCACAGTCCTCACATCGTAACTAGAATCATCATCAATTCTCGTGAAACCGTATTTTTGGTTTATGAGCTTCTTTCCTGAAGCTCTCAATTCTTGAGCAATGGGGAGGTCCGCGGTCTTGATAATAGCGGTGGAATCGGCGGAAAGGATTGAGCATAAGGTGGTTAGTGCAATAAGCTGTAAGAACCAACTTTGGAGATTCTTTAGGCGTACCGCGGCAGTCATGACCGCTAATGTTAACAATAATCGCCGTACTATCCGACGTTCCGTCGGCAAGGAGTTTTTCCGGACAAAGCGTAAATTGGCGACTTGTGAAAACGACGCTTCGAAGAAATCGCTCTCTACTAATGCTTCGGACTTGCGCCATTGTATCGAGCCAATTCCTTTTTTCTGCGCTGTTCGCCCAGCAGCTAGCAGTCCTGGACATCGCCCCCATCGAGATTACCAAAGATAACGTCCTCACTTTATCTAAACATTTTCGAGAAGTAATCTCCGTCAAACTCGGCGAGGCGTCCATGCCACCGGAAGCTATTAGAACGGTTCTGTTAGGGGACAAAGTGAACAACAGGTGGTGCGCTGAAAAGTGGTGTGGCGAAGAGGTAGGCAAGCTCCTCAATGCTGAAAAAGTTATTGTCTCTTCTGTCTGGAAGGACGATGAGATGTACAGAATTAACGGCCTCCTTATTGAAATGTCCTCTGACAGTGTGACCCAGAGCCATCAGTTCAATTTTGTTGGCGAAGAAGCCAGTCTCTTCACAGAGGTGGAAGTGATGGCCTATCAACTGCTCAGTAAACCGATGCCACCGGAATTAAGCCGTCAGCATGAGTATATCTCTGAACGGTCGCTGGCCCTTCAGGGAATCACCGAGAGGCGAACCCGACTCACCGCCACCCTCCTCTCCACGGCTGTTCCCGGGCTGGGCCAATTCTACCTCAAGAGGTTCCTCTGGGGAGGTATATGGTTTGGTACAGAGCTCGCCCTTGGCTCGGCGGCCCTGAGTCACTACATCACATGGCGGAACGCTTATAGAGACTTTTTTGAATTTGAGGATATGTATCTTGCTTCCACAGACGTGATCGAGATTGAAAACTACCGTAACGAAATGCTTGACTCCTATGATGTGGCCAAGAATGCCATCTACAGAAGAAAAGAGATCAGTCAAATTATTACTGCCCTATGGGTGCTGAATATCATACACGCTTACTTCATTTCTCCATCCACCGAAGAGATACTTCAGGAAATTGAAGTAAAGTTTGCTCACGACCCGATTCGCCGTGAATTCCAACTGAGGTTTGCCATTGCCATCAACTAAACTGCTGTCACTTGCCTGCCTGCTTATCTGGAGCTGTGAGAAACTTCCTGTGATCGACTTCGCCAATCCGCTGGATGTAAGACAGTCACAGAATGACGGTATTCTGCTGCCGGCACTTGTGTTCTACCCGGACAGTGTGGTGATGAAGACCGGTGAAACGGCTAGAGTCACTTTATTCGCCATGGAGGTGCAAGGCCTCAGCGCCGCCCGCGTTCAGATTGATTATGAGCACCAAAAATTGAATCTCGTCTCCAATGCAGCCGGGGATATACTTCAATCATTGACGAATCCGTTTTTTCAAGTTGAGGACGACACAGCGAACGGTGTCATCGATATTTTTACCGTCAGCTACGGGGTCGATTCACTAAAAACGGTAACGGGCACCGGTAGTCTAGCTGTTCTGGAGTTCCAGGCAACGGCTCCGGGAAAGATCATACTGGAGTATACCGACGCGTGTGAGTTTGTGGATCATGATGATAACCCGATCACCATTGAAAGCCGTTTGAGAGGTGTACTGGATGTTTCGGATAACTAGCGCATCTCTGCTGTTTGCCATCGCCATCGCCTCAGCTCAGCCGACGGCGCCCACCGTTACTTCCATTTCTTCGACCAATGACGCCGGCAGCTACATACTGGGAGCTGAAATCAATATTACCCTCAACTTCAGCGAACTTGTGACACTTACCGACGCTCAGTTGGAAATTGTTCTCGAAACCGGCGAAACAGACAGATCGATATACATTTCTGCCTTTGCAACCGCCGCCCTTTCCGCCAGCGCCACTTAT
>CEUZ01288901.1_pt1 | contig 10612 bp, 8 predicted proteins | sample 361511 | NCBI WGS metagenome assembly CEUZ01 (sample SAMEA2622822, study PRJEB7988) | marine metagenome | biome: marine biome (ENVO:00000447); feature: surface water layer (ENVO:00002042); material: "saline water (ENVO:00002010), including plankton (ENVO:xxxxxxxx)" | depth 5 m
TCTATGTTTTTTTGGGTATCCCATAATTTGATTTTAATATCATTTAAAATGTCAATTATCAATTTAAATAAACATCCTAATAAAATCTTTCTTTTGCTAACCAATTTGTGTCAAAGTTAGATGTTACAAATTTTTCATGAGAAAGTATTTTTTTATGTAGATCAACTGTGGTTACGATTCCTTCTATTACAAATTCGTTAAGAGATCTTAAAGTTCTTTGTATAGCTTCCGTTCTGTTCCTTCCTTTACATATTAACTTACATACCAAGCTATCGTAGTAGGGGGTGATTTTACATCCCTGGAATATAGATCCGTCGACTCTTGTTCTAAAACCAGAAGGTTGATGGCATACAGTGATTATTCCAGGACTAGGCTGAAAATTTTTTGAAGGATCCTCAGCATTAATTCTACATTCTATCGAATGCCCTCTGGCATTAATATCACTTTGTTTTAAAGCAGTATCACCCGAGTGTGCTATCCATATTTGTTCCTTAACAATATCAATTCCCGTTTGTACTTCTGTTACAGGATGTTCCACCTGAACCCTGGTATTCATTTCTAAAAAATAAAATTTTCCGTTTTCATAAATGTATTCAACTGTTCCAGCTCCTTCATATTCGATGGATTCAACCATTTTTACAGTTTTATTAAGTAAGTCGGATCTCGTTTTTTCATTTAATATTGGACTTGGCGTTTCTTCTATCAGTTTTTGATGATTTCTTTGAACGCTACAGTCTCTTTCATGTAGATGAATAGTTCTATTTTTTCCAGATAAAACTTGAACTTCAACATGCCTTGGATTTTTAAAATATTTTTCTATATAAACCTCATCATTTCCAAAATATTTTTTTGCTTCTAATCGTGCTAAGGAGAATAATTCATCTAATTTGTTTTCGCTTTCTACAATTTTCATTCCTTTGCCGCCTCCTCCACCAGAAGCTTTAATTAAAACTGGATAACCGATTTTTTTACAAACTTGCTTTGCTTCATTAATATTTTTTACACCTTCGTCCGAACCCTCTATTACCGGTAGACCATTTTGTTTAGCAATTTTTTTTGCTTCAATCTTATCTCCCATTTTTTTTATAATTCCAGCCTTTGGCCCGATAAATTTGATTCCATGTTTTTCAACAATCTCAGCAAACTTATAATTTTCTGATAAAAAACCATAACCTGGATGTATTGCTTCCGCACCGGTAATATCTACAGCTGACATGATTGCCGCCATATTTAAATAACTATTTTGCGGTTGATGAGAACCTATACAAACACTTTCATCAGCTAAACGAACATGCATTGAGTCAGAATCGACATCGGAGTGTACAGCGACGGTTCCTATACCCCATTCTTTACAAGCTCTTATTACTCTTACAGCAATTTCTCCTCGATTTGCAATTAAGACTTTTTTAAACATTAGTTATTTTAAAAGAACCAGAACTTGTCCAAATTCCACTGCTTGACCATCTTGAACTAAAATCTTTTTAACCTCACCATCTGAGGTAGACGGAACATGATTCATTGTCTTCATTGCTTCAACAATCATTACCGTTTGTCCTTTTTTAATTTTTTGACCTATCTCAATAAACTTTTTTCCACCAGGTTCAGAGGCCAAATAAGCCGTACCTATAATTGGCGAAACAACTTTTGTTCCACTATTCTCTTCTTTTGTTTTTGTTAAACCAGGTTTGTGCGCGCTAACATTGTTGTTTGAAATTGTATTTTTGGCAACTTTTATTTTTTTATTACCGTCTTGATATTCAATCTCTGATAAGTCAAACTCTTCTAAATAATCTTTAAGTTCTTTTATTAATTTTTTATCAATCTTCATTGTCTATAATTTTTTTAATTCCATTGAGTGCCATAATATATCCCTCAACACCCAGGCCACAAATTATACCATCAGCAGCCCTACTAATTAGTGACTTATGCCTGAATTCTTCTCTTTTGTAAATATTTGTTATATGTAGTTCAATGGTTGGTTTTTTAACCGCAAGGAGAGCATCAAGTATTGCAACAGACGTATGCGTGTATCCACCGGCATTGATAATAATACCATCATGATTTTTTCTACTTTCTTGGATAAAGTTTACAATTTCACCTTCAACATTAGACTGTTTGAAGTTAACTTGAAGGCCGATTTTTTTACAGTGTGATTCACATTTGTCTTTGATTTTATCAAGTGAGATTTTTCCGTATTTTTCCTTTTCTCTTGTACCAAGTAAATTTAAATTTGGACCATTAATAACAAGGATTTTTTGATTCATTTTGATATAATAAAAATTAAAAATATCTCAATTATGGCAAAAATACAATTAAATGGCAAAAAACTTAAAATTCAAACAAATTTAAGCATTAAAGATCTTATTAAAAAATACAGATTAGAGGAAAACAAAATAGCAATTGAGCTTAACGGGACAATTTTGCCTAAGAATTTATATAAAAATAAGAAAATTAAAGAAAATGATAAAATTGAAATTGTTCAATTCATTGGAGGAGGGTAAGTGAAAAAAGATAATTTTAAAATAGGGAAACATATCATTAAATCTCGTTTAATTGTCGGAACAGGTAAATATAAAAATTTTAGACAAACTGCGGATGCAGTTAAAGCTTCGGGCGCTGATATGGTTACTGTAGCTGTAAGGAGAGTAAATATTCTCGATAAAAAAAAACCTATTTTAATGGACTACTTAAATCCAAAAAAAATTATTTATTTACCAAATACAGCCGGTTGTTTTACATCGAAAGAAGCGTTAAGAACTTTGAGGCTAGCCAGAGAGATTGGGGGATGGAAACTTGTAAAATTAGAAGTTCTTGGTGACAAAAAAACTCTGTATCCAAACATGATTGAAACTTTGAAGGCAACAGAAATTCTTGTAAAGGAAGGATTTGAAGTTATGGTTTACTCTTCTGACGATCCAATAATTTCAAAAAAACTTGAAGATTTAGGGGCATCAGCGATAATGCCTTTGGCTTCACCAATTGGATCGGGAAGAGGGATAAAAAACAAACTTAATCTATCCATTATTATCAGCAACGCAAAAATTCCAGTTATTGTTGATGCGGGAATAGGAACAGCATCTGATGCGGTGATCGCTATGGAATTAGGATGTGATGGCGTGCTCATTAACACTGCCATAGCAAAAGCCAAGAATCCTATTTTAATGGCAGAATCTATGAAACATGCGGTGATAGCAGGAAGACTATCTTACTTGGCTGGAAGAATTAAAGCACAAAAGTTTGCTTCAGCAAGCAGTCCTAATGAAGGGTTAATTTGACCTAGCCTTCCTTCTCGTCCACAATACTTTGTTGCTAGCGCCAAACGACTTCTTACCTTTTTTTTTTGACATATATCCTAAATTCTTTTTATTAATTGTTTTTCCATTTAAAACATTCTTTCTATTAGAAGGACCTTTATTTTCTTCTCCAATACTCTTAAAATTTTCTATTTTCTTTATTATTTTCTTGTTTTTATTCAAGAGATGGATTTTAAATTCCGGAATAATCAAATCCATGTCAGGAGTAATATTTATTTTGAATTTGTATTTTTTTTGAAAAAAACTTATTTCTTTATTAAAACATAAATTTAAATATGAGTGTACTTTGCTTGGAACAAATGTTTGTACTATTTTTGTTTTTTCAGAAAATGCAAACATTTCAATTTTTTTAATAATCTTTTGAGCAAAAGACTCTAATGATAAGTTCGTTTCCCATTTTATAGAACTTTCTTTAAGTCTTTGACGAGTCATTTCTAAAAGTCCAAAGTTACTAATTCTTCCGACTTGGATTCTTGCTCTATCCAACTTAAGTTTTTCTCTCATTTTTCTTTCGACTGTTTTTTTGTTATGAAAATTCATCATGTCAATAAAATCTATCACTATCAAACCAGAGAGATCTCTAATTTTAATCTGTCTTGCTATTTCTTCGGCTGCTTCAAGATTTGTATTTAGGGCAGTTTTTTCTATATTTAATTGTTTTGTGGATTGACCTGAGTTTATATCAATAGCTACCAAAGCTTCTGTAGGATTAATTACTAGGTAGCCGCCAGATTTTAATTTAACAATAGGTTCAAAAATTTTATTTAACTCTTTTTCTATATTTTCGCTGTGAAACAAAGGTGTTTTTCCTCTGTATTTTTTTACATATTTAGCATTTCTTGGTATGAACTGTTTCATAAAAGATTTTACTTTTTGATAACCTTCGTTACCTTCTACATATACGTATTTTGTGTTGTTGTCGTATATATCTCTAAGAGTTCTTTTGATTATGTCTCCCTCTGTGTGAATCAAGATTGGTGCTGTTGAATTTATTGCGTTCGTTTTTATTTTTTCCCATACACTGATAGTATTTTCCAGGTCATTAGCTATTTCATTTTTAGTTTTTCTTGCTCCCGCAGTTCTTACTATCAGGCCCATATTTTTTGGAATTTCTATGCTTTTTAAAATTTCTCTAACTTTATTTCTGTCCTCATAATTGAAAATTTTTCTAGATATACCGCCTCCCTTTGCTGTATTTGGCATTAATACAATATATTTTCCAGCCAAGGATATAAATGTAGTCAGAGCAGCTCCTTTTTGACCTCTCTCTTCTTTGGTTATTTGAACCAATATTACTTGACCGGGTTTTATCACTTCTTGAATTCTGTATCTTTTTACGCCATACCTGTTTCTTAATTTTTCTCTAATTTTTTCTGGTTGGACATGATTAGAATCTTTGCTATTTTCACTTAAGCTTTTATTTCCATTATTTCCATTAGAATTTTCACTTTGTCCAGAATCTTTAGATGTATCTGTTTCAGTATTTTCAGTTTTTTCTTTTAAATCTTCTCTAATTTTTTCTTCCGCTTTTTGTAACTGCTCTTTATCTTCTGTAGGAATTTGATAATAATCAGACTGTATGTCGTTAAAAGCCAGGAATCCATGTCTCTCTCTACCAAGATTAACAAAGGCGGCTTGAAGAGAAGGTTCGACTCTACTTACTTTTCCGAGATATATGTTACTTTTTAGATTTAAACTATTCTTGTTTTCAGATTCGTATTCTTCAATATTTGACTCTGATTTGAGTACAATTCTAGTTTCTTCTGGATGCGATGCATCAATATATAAATTCTTTTCCATGTGAAATTAAACCTGTTCATAAAAGTTGATTGTGAAAAAATATTTTTTAATTTTAAACTCATTTCCACTATTATACATTTTTTTTTATAAAATGACAGTTTTTAGAACTTTGATATTGCCTTAAGATAGCCAAAATTAGGGATTTATTTAACAAAGTAAGCAATATGACAAAAACTTTTAGCTACGGAATTAAGATAATTATCTCAATATTTATATTGGGCATTTTTTTAATTTTTTCAGCTTTTTGGTATTTTTCACACGATCTTCCAGATTACAAAAAGCTATCAAAATACGAACCTTCAGTTTTAAGCAGAGTTTATTCGGAAAGCGGACAATTAATAGGCGAATATGCGGTAGAGAAAAGATTGTTCATTCCGTACGATTCGATACCGCAAAAAGTAATCAATGCCTTTTTATCCGCAGAGGACAAAAATTTTTTTCAACATCCTGGTGTAGATGCACGTGGAGTAACTAGAGCTATTATAAAAAATATTAGGAATATATCATCAAATAAAAGATTGGAAGGCGCATCGACCATAACCCAACAAGTTGCAAAAAATTTTTTGCTAACAAACGAGGTTTCTTTAAAAAGAAAAATAAAAGAAGCTATATTAGCATTTAGAATAGAAAAGGCTTATTCTAAAAAAAGAATTTTGGAGCTTTATCTAAATGAAATTTATCTCGGAAAAGGAACATATGGTGTTGCTTCAGCTAGTTTAGAATATTTTAATAAATCAGTAAAAGAACTTAATTATAACGAAGCTGCTCTTTTGGCCGCTCTTCCGAAGGCACCAAGCAAGTATAATCCTTATAAATCAATTGATTTAGCAACAAAAAGAAGAAATATGGTTTTAAATAATTTAAAAGACAATGGATACATATCGAATAAAGATTTTGAAAAATTTTCAAAACAAAAAATTCTTTTAAAGAAGAGAGAAATCTTTTTGATTAGAGAAGCACAGTCATACACAGAAGAAGTAAGAAGAATTGTTAAAACAGATTATGGATTTGAAAAACTGTATTCCCAAGGCCTTTATATCAGCACAGCATTAAACAACAAATACCAAATAGCGGCATTGAACGCACTAAGATTTGGAATAGAACAATACGACAAACGTCATGGATGGAGAGGTCCTATCGACAATACTTTTAAAAATAAAAATTGGAAAAATAATATAGAAAGTTTTAACTTGGACAAAACATTAGAGTGGAAAATTGCAGAAATTGTTAAAATTAAACCTTATGTGTCAGAAATTAAATTAGTTGAAACAAAAGAAATAAAAAAATTACCATTTGAGAATCTTAAATGGACTCGTAAAAAAAATTTCGAAGATTTATTTAAAATTGGTGATTTAATATTTGTTAAAAAAAACAAAGATAATATTTGGACTTTAAAACAACTTCCTGTAGTTAATGGAGGTATTGTAGTAATGGATCCTCATAACGGAAAGGTAAAAGCTTTAGTTGGTGGTTACAGTTTTGAGTCTAGTGAATTTAACAGAGTTACCCAAGCAAAGAGACAACCAGGGTCAGCTTTCAAACCAATAGTTTATGCCGCTGCTCTAGAAAATGGTTTTTTACCTAACTCCCTGATATTAGATGCACCATTTGTCAGTGAACAAGGGGCAGGCTTGAAAGACTGGAAGCCAGAAAATTATGGAAAGAAATTTTATGGCCCTTCCACTCTAAGAAAAGGAATTGAAAAGTCTAGAAATTTAATGACAGTTAGAATAGCTCAAAACTTAGGATTTGAAAAAATTTCCAACATATCAAAAAATTTAGAAGTTTATGAAGATGTTCCTGAACTTTTGTCTGTATCTTTGGGGTCAAATGAAACAACGCTTTTAAAACTAACAAGCGCTTACTGTGTATTTCCGAATGGAGGAAAGAAAATAAAACCTATTCTTATAAACAGAATCCAAGACAGAAGAGGAAAAACAATTTATAATTCGGAAAGTAGTATTTGTGAAGGATGTAGCGTTGTTACAAATGATAAAAAATTTGCTCCCAAAATTATAGACAAATATAAACAAGTAATTAGCAAGGAAACAGCTTATCAAATAACTTCCATGTTAGAAGGAGCTGTAAAAAGAGGGACAGGGAAAAAATTAAGAAATTTAAACGTACCTTTAGCTGGGAAGACCGGAACTACAAATAAAAATTTTGATGCTTGGTTTATTGGTTTTACCTCTAATTTAGTAATAGGGGTTTACATCGGGTTCGATGAACCAAAGTCTTTGGGAAGATATGAGACAGGAGCAAAAGCTGCGTTACCAATATTTAAAAAATTTGTTCAAACTGCTATATATAAAGAAGATATGAAACCATTTTTGATTCCCGAAAGCATCTATTTCTTTCCCGTTAATTATGATACAGGTGAAGTTACTACTTTTGCAGAAACTAAAATGATTACGGAATCTTTCAAAGAAAATAATTTAGATGAAATAAAATTAAAAAATTTAAGACTGGGAAATACCCAAGACAAATTTACTAAATTTAGAAGATTCTATTAATGAGTGACTTTGAAAAAATTGTTAAATTATCAGAAAGTTCCCTCTCAAATATAAGGGGGTATCTTTGATGATAATAGTGTTGAAAAAAAAATATCAAATTTAGATTCTGAGATTCTAAAAAAAGATTTTTGGAAAGACGGAAATAGGTCAAAGAGAATAGTAAAAGAAAAAAATTTTTTAGAAAGCATATTTAATTTTTATCTAGATACATCAAAAGATTTAAATAATATAAAAGACTTGAATACTTTAGCTTTAGAGGAAAATGATTCAGCGATCCTTAACGACTGTTTAAAGAAAATATCTAAAACTTTAAAAGAAATAAAAAAATTTGAAATAAAATGTTTTTTATCAGGTGAAAATGATAATTTGGATATTTATATGGAGATCCATGCTGGTGCCGGAGGTACAGAAAGCCAGGATTGGGCAGAAATGTTAAGGAGAATGTACTTAAAATGGTTTGATAAAAGAAAATTTAAATACGAAATGATCAGTGAACACAGAGGAGAAGAAGCTGGAGTTAAGTCCTCTACCTTAAAAGTTTCTGGTGAGAATCTCTATGGATTGATGAAAAAGGAGTCGGGAGTGCATAGACTTGTAAGAATCTCTCCATTTGATTCAGGTGCAAGACGTCATACAAGCTTTGCAAGCATTTGGGTTTACCCCTGTGTAGATGACAGTATAGATGTGGTTATAGATGAAAAAGATTTAAGAATTGATACTTATAGATCAAGTGGTGCAGGAGGACAGCATGTTAACACTACCGATAGCGCTGTTAGAATTACTCATTTGCCTACAAAAATTGTAGTTCAATGTCAAAATGAAAGATCTCAACACAAAAATAAAGAAACTTGCTTTAAGATGTTGAAGGCAAGATTGTACGAACATGAGTTACGAAAAAGGCAAGAAAAGAATAAAAGCCAAACAGATTCAAAAACTGATATTGGCTGGGGTCACCAAATTAGATCATACGTCTTACAACCTTACAGGCTCGTAAAAGATCTAAGATACAATATTGAAAATACAAATCCAGACGAAGTATTAAACGGAAATATTGACGAATTTATCGAGGGAGCAATTTTTCGAGGAAAAAACTAAATGAAAAAAGCTTTTTTTTCTATATTTTTTATTTTACTCTTTATAATAATTATAACTGTATCTTATTTGTCTTTTTTTGGTTATGAGACAAGCAGATTTAACAACACTATAAGCACTATAATTAAAGAAAATGATAAGAATGTAGATTTAACTTTCGAAAAAGTTAAAATTTCATTAGATATTAAAAAGTTTAGTATATTTGTTAAATTAACGAACCCAAACCTTTATTATTTTGAAAATCAAATTCCTTTAAAAAATTTAAAAGCAGACATAGGTTTACTTTCGTTATTGCAAAAAAAAAATAGTATAAAGAAAGTATATATAAATACGAATTATATAAATTTTAATTCGATCAAACCCATTATTGTAAAATCTAAACCAGGAAATTTTAAAACAATTTTATTAAATAATATAAAAAAATCAAAATTTAAAATTGATTCAGAACTTGAATTTGATGAAAATTTAAAATTGACTGATAAGTCTATTTTTAGCGGAGATGTTAAAGAAACTTCGGCTAATTTTAACGATAAATATTTTATTAAAGATATGGGTTTTGATTTTTTTTATAGAAATGAATCGTTAAATTTAAATCAATTAAAAGGCAAGCTAGAAGATCTTGAAATCTATGGTGGCCGAATAAATTATAAAAAAAATAAAGGAGATCACGTAATTCAAGGAGAAATTAAAAGCAGAATTAATTCATCGGGGGAAAAAAGCAAAAAACTTTTTTCTTTGGCGGGGATCGAAGTCAATAATTTTTTAAACACATCTATCATAGGGTCTGCCTCAGGATCCTTTGATCTAAGATTGGGCAGAACTTTATTAGCTAAAAAAATCAATATTATGATTCAAAGCTCTCTATCTAGTTTAAAAATTGATTTAAAAGAAAAAATTAATAATCAATTTTTGAAGAAAAACATAGAAAAGATTCATGCGAAAGATTCAAATATAAGTTTTCAATATGATGACAAAAAAACAGATATTTCTTTATCTACCTGGATAAAAATAGATGAAGAATTTTTTAATCTAACTCACGATAAAAAAGATAAGAATAGTAAATTCAATATTAATTTTAAAAAAGAAAATTTAATCAGACTTCCACTAATAAATTACTCTTATGAATCTAATACAAATTTATCTAGTCTATCAGGGGAGTATTTTGTTGATAAAAAAAATAATTTTTTTATTAAAAAAATAAAATTTACAGACGGAGAAGATTTATTTGAGATAAAAAATTTAAAAATAAATAAAAAATATGAGCTATTGGATTTTGGCGAAATTGTTGTTATTACAAAGCTAAACGATACTTTTAATAATCACTTTATTGTTTCAAATAAAAATAAAATTGAAATTAAAGGTACAAAATTTGATGCAAAATTATTAGCAAAAGAGCTTTCTAACTCGAGTAAAAAAAATTTTTTAAAAAATATATCAAAAGACATCGAGATTGATTTCGACCAAGTTCTAACAGACACTGAATTTCCACTCAACAAATTCAGGCTTATTGGTACTATCAAGAAAGGTAAATTTGAAAAAATATCTGGCAAGAGTGAATTTTCAGATTCAAAATACATGGACATCTCAATTAAGAGGGAAAAAGATTCTAATTTTAAAATTTTAGAAATTCATTCCGATATAGCTAGACCTGTGATTAATAGCTATAAATTTTTTGACGGTTTAAATAAAGGAAACTTAGTTTATGAATCAAGATTTGACGATAAGACCTCAACAGCAATGTTGACGGTGAGTAATTTTCAATTAATCAAAGCCCCAGCTTTTGCAAAATTATTAACTTTGGCAGATCTACAAGGTTTAACTGACACCTTGAAAGGAGAAGGAATAAGTTTTGATACTTTGGTTATAAAATACACAACTGACCCAAAAACCATG
>CEUZ01027048.1_pt1 | contig 10611 bp, 10 predicted proteins | sample 361511 | NCBI WGS metagenome assembly CEUZ01 (sample SAMEA2622822, study PRJEB7988) | marine metagenome | biome: marine biome (ENVO:00000447); feature: surface water layer (ENVO:00002042); material: "saline water (ENVO:00002010), including plankton (ENVO:xxxxxxxx)" | depth 5 m
ATTTGTAGCCATTATGGGGTGGTTCCTCAATCAATTTCGTTTGGAACAAAATGCTATAAACAAAACTAAAAACCTTAATCAGAACAAGGAGTCATTTTAGATGGAACGCAAAATCGTCCACGTCGTAGGGACGGGTACAATTGGTGAGCCATTAATTGGTTTACTATGTGATTATAAAGAACAGCTCGGTATTGGAGAGATTACCTTTAACAAAAATTCTGCTTTACAGAGCGACCGGTCTAAAGTTATCAATCTGTTGAAGCGGGGCGCACGTTTGGCAGTAAATGAAGACCGTCTGGAAAGTTTTAAATCATTGGGCATGGATCCGGAATTGGAAACGGAAGAAGCCATCAATCGCGCTTCGGTTGTTATTGACTGTACACCGTCAGGCGTCGGTCACCAAAATAAAGAAAAGTATTATCAAAAATTTGCAGACCAAGTGAAAGGGTTTATGGCCCAGGGGAGCGAAGATGGTTTTGGCGTAAAATATGCCAGGGGTGTCAATGATTCCGTATTGAAGAGCGGGGATAATCAATTCGTTCAGGTTGTATCTTGCAACACCCACAATATTTCGTGCATCACCAATACGATTGTTTTGGATGGGCACGGTCCGGATAATTTAAAAGAAGGGCGCTACGTCTGTGTCCGCCGTGCGAATGATACTAGTCAAGCCGGTAGTTTTATCCCTGCACCGGAAGTGGGAGGACATTCCGATGAAATGTTTGGTTCACATCATGCCAAGGATGCTTCAGATTTATTTTCCACACTGGGATATAATTTAAATTTGTTTTCTTCAGCCATGAAAGTGAATAGCCAGTATATGCACGTATTATGGTTTGCCCTGAAAACAAAAGAAACTATTAATTTAAATGAGGTAAAGGATCGTCTAATTGCCAATAATTTGGTCGCCATGACAACGAAAAATATGACCAGTACGGTTTATTCTTTCGGTAGAGATCATGGTCATTTTGGTCGCATCCTGAATCAAACCGTTGTGGTGGAGCAGTCTCTCCATGTAAAGAATGACCATGAAGTATATGGTTTTTGTTTTACACCTCAGGATGGGAATTCAATTTTGAGTTCCATCTCTGCCGCCGAACATTTTTTATATCCCCATTCTTATGAGGATAAAATTCAGTGCCTCAGTGAACTCTTTTTCGAGGAAATTTGAGCTTAAATGTAGAGACGGTCGTAACAGGACCGTTTCAAGAAAATAGTTTTATTGCATGGTATCCCGATTCGTCCGATGCGGTGTTGGTGGATCCTGGCGATGATGACCATTTAATTATTCAGGCCCTTAGGGATCAAAATCTGGCCCCCATTGCCATCGTAAATACCCACGCCCATATGGATCATATTGGGGCGGTTCACCCTCTAAAGAAAAAATACTCCATTCCATTTTATCTTCATAAAGAAGAAAAATTTATTTTAGATACCTATGAAATGACTTGTCGTATGTTTGGCATGTCCCCCTCCAAAAAACCCAATGTCGAATATTGGTTTGAGCATGAGGGTGAACTTAAGGTTGGAGATTTTTCGATCAATACGGTGAATACTCCTGGCCATACACCTGGTGGTACATGCCTTGAAATTGACAACCACCTTTTTGTCGGCGATACCTTATTTAGAGGCAGTGTGGGACGGACGGATCTGCCAGGCGGCGATTGGCATACATTGGAATCTTCATTGATTCATTTGGCCAATTCCGTTGACCATGACCGTATTGTTCATTCTGGTCACGGTCCTGATACCACACTTGGATTTGAAATAAAAGAAAACCCCTTTTTAATTCCCTTAAAAGACAGGCTAAATTAAGAGCTATGAAAGTTATTGAATTCCTCGAAAAAGCGAACGAAACACTCTTTAGTTACGAGATTATTCCACCCAACCGTGGTGGCTCGATCGATAAGATATTTCACTTGGTTGAACAACTGATGCCATTCGATCCACCTTTTATTGATCTCACCAGTCGGTCTGCCGAAGTATATTATGAAGATGCAGGCGAAGGAAAGATGATCCGTTATATCCGGAGAAAACGGCCCGGAACCATCGGTATCAGTGCGGCCATTAAAAATAAATTTAACGTGGAGACAGTGCCCCACATCTTGTGCCGTGGGTTTACTCGGGAAGAAACAGAAGATGCCCTGATTGAATTAAACTATCTCGGGATTAATAATGTATTGGCGGTTCGAGGAGATGAATTGCGAAAAGATCCGCCGGATAAACCTGGACGGACCCGAAATAAATATGCATCCGATTTGGTGGTGCAGATTAAAGAAATGAATGACGGCCAATATGTGGAAGAATTATTGGATGCAGCACAGACCAATTTTTGCATCGGTGTTGGCGCCTATCCTGAGAAACATTTTGAAGCGCCGAATATGTCCACGGATATAAAATACTTGAAGTCTAAAGTGGATGCAGGTGCAGATTACATTGTCACTCAAATGTTTTACAATAATGCGGCCTATTTCAAATTTGTGGATGATTGCCGCGCTGCCGGTATTGATGTGCCCATTATCCCCGGATTGAAAATTTTGAGTACAGAAGCCCATTTGCGTGTGATTCCGAAAAACTTTTATGTGGATATTCCACAAGAATTATCTAGCCAAGTGATTGGTCAACCCAAAGAAGAAATTCAACGGGTAGGGATTGATTGGGCCATGAATCAAGTCCAAGAGTTGGTGGATGCGAATGTGCCTTGTGTCCATTTTTATATTATGTCTTCGGCCAAATCTGTAGCGAAGGTTGTTTCCCAATTCAAGTAAATATACCATGGGCAGTCCACTCACATTTCTCCAGTTTGTCCGGGAACTGAATTCATATGTTTCTCAGCAGGATAGTCTCCTCGTAGCTATCTCAGGAGGGAGGGATTCGGTAGCACTCCTTCATCTTGCATCCCAATTTCTTCGGTCGGATCATAATATTTATGCCGTCCATTTGAACCATGGATTGAGAGACGCATCCAATTCAGAAGAACAATTTGTAAAAGAACTTTGTAAATCTCTAGATATTCCGCTTTCGATTCACCGTGCGGATACTCCCCAACAAAAAGGGGAAAGTATGGAAATGTGGGCGCGCCGAATTCGTCAGTCTGCATTTGCGTCTGCTCAAGAAAAATTCAATTGTGATTGGATTTTAACGGCCCATCAAGCCAATGACAATGTGGAAACCATCCTTATGCATTTGGATAACGGTTGTGGCATTGAAGGGTTGCGAGGCATCCCGAAACAAAATGTAAATATACTTCGTCCACTCTTGAATTTTAGTCGGGAGGACATTTCTGAATATGTTCGTGAAAATGGACTGAACTATGTTGAGGATTCGTCAAACAAAGATACATCCATTCGACGAAATCATATTCGGTATAATGTGGTGAAGCCTTGGAAGGAACAAACCCACAACATTATTCAGCGATTTAGCGCATTATCTTTTAAAGCATCTCATGCGGTTCAGCGTATGAATGAAGTGATCAATTTATTGGCTGAAAAAGTAAAATCGAATAATCATCGATTTATGATTGAAGATAATATAATGAATTGTTTGATCGGTAATCAAAAAGTCCGGTTAGTGAAACAATTAATGGGCGAAACGGAAACGGCTTGGCGTCGCCATGGTTGGACATCTATAGAAAATTGGATGGTCCATGCCGAAACCGGTTCCATCTTCCAGATCAATGGGAAATGGTCCATTTTAAGAGATCGAAAACAATGGGTGTTAAAGAAAAAAACAATGGGCCACGATGGTTATTGTCTGAATTTGAATTCTGTAGATGGCTTCAAAGAAAATCATGACCATAGCAAAGAAATTATTGATGGTCGCACTTTAGAAGGAAAGGATATTCAATTAAGACCTTGGCATGCGGGTGACCAGTTTAATCCTTTGGGCATGAATGGGACAAAAAAAGTTAGTGACTTTTTAATTGATAAAAAAGTTGATCGATTTACTAAAGAAAATCAATTGGTAGTCACGGCTGATGGTGAAATCATCTGGGTGTGCGGTCAGCGAATTAGCGAGAAAGCAAAAGTCACAGAAAAGACTACAGAATTTGTGGAACTTTCATTAGAACGGGAATTAGGATAACCATGGCAGGGACAAGAGATAATATAACCGAACTCATTTCAGAAGCGGAAGTGGCCAAACGAGTGAAGGCACTGGCTAAGGATATATCCGAAACCTATCAGGATGAAGCGCCCATCCTCATCGGTATTTTGAACGGGAGTTTTATCTTTGCAGCGGATCTCATGAGAGCCATGGAGATTGATTGTGAAATTGACTTCATTAAAGTTTCTTCTTATGCAGGGACGGCCTCCAAAGGGACAGTGAAGCTTTTGAAAGATATTTCCGCGGATATTACCGATCGACATGTGGTGATCGTTGAAGATATTATTGACTCAGGACTAACCATCAAGTTTATTCGAGACCGTATGTTGGATACGTCACCTAAATCTGTTGCCATAGCCACATTATTAATGAAGCCTGACATTACCAAATTAGATTTTGACATTGATTGGGTAGGGTTTGAAATTCCACCTGAATTCGTCGTAGGATACGGGCTGGATTACGACCAAAAATTAAGGAATTTAAAAGGCATCTATTGCCTGGGGGGAAGTGAAAGTGAATAATATGAATTCTAATAAGAAAAATAGATCGAAGCAAAACGGTTCGAAAGGGCCCAAGAAACCGGCTCAGAATCGAAAAAAGAACCAAGAGGGGAATGACCAGTTTCAATGGAAACGGGCAGGGAAAACCAGTTTTGTCTGGGTACTCATCATTATATCTGCTGTTTTTATATCTAATATATTTACAGGGCAGGGTGCAAACGAGGTTGAAATTCAATATTCGGACTACCGTGCATTTTTGACTGAGGGTCAAATCGCCAAAGCGCGAATCGTGGATGAAGTGTTCCATGGTGAACTCTCTGAAGCAAAATCCATTTTAAATCCTGGTGGTATTTCTCAAGAAGTCGTGAAGTTTAGACTGAAACTTCCCTTCATCGATCGTGAGGTCATGAATGAATGGGATCAGTACAAGGTGGATTATACCTTTAAGCAAAAGTCCATCGATTGGACAGGCTATTTTCTCAACATCCTGCCGTGGATTGCCATTCTTGCTTTCTGGATTTTTCTCATGAGGCGAATGCAGGGCGGTGGCGGCGGCATGAAGTCCATCTTCAACTTTAGTAAGAGTAAAGCCAAGGTATGGACCTCTGATATGCCTAAAGTGACCTTCAACGATGTGGCGGGGTGTGTAGAAGCAAAAGAAGAATTAAAAGAAGTGGTGGACTTTTTGAAGAAGCCAAAGCGCTATCAAAAGCTGGGTGCAAAAATTCCACGGGGTGTTCTTTTAGTAGGGCCACCGGGAACAGGAAAAACACTATTGGCCCGAGCCATTGCCGGAGAAGCAAACGTGGCGTTCTTTAGCTTGAGTGGTGCAGATTTCGTAGAAATGTTTGTTGGGGTCGGTGCATCCCGTGTGCGAGATTTATTTGAGCAGGGAAAAGAAAATCAGCCCTGTATCATTTTTATTGATGAGTTAGACGCTGTCGGCCGTCAGCGTGGCGCCGGATTGGGCGGTGGTCATGATGAGCGTGAACAAACATTAAATGCACTTTTGGTGGAAATGGACGGTTTTGAAGCCAACGAAGATATCATTCTCATGGCCGCAACGAACCGCCCTGATGTATTGGATGCCGCATTGCTTCGCCCCGGTCGATTCGATCGTCAAGTGGTGGTCGATGTGCCTGACTTAAAAGGGCGATTAGGTATCCTGAAAGTGCACACCAAAAAAATTGTCATGAACAAAAAGAAAGTGGACCTAAATGCAATCGCTAAAGGTACACCGGGTATGGTGGGGGCTGACCTTGAAAATATTGTAAATGAAGCAGCATTATTGGCGGTTCGGAAGAAAAAACGCTCCGTGGATATGACGGACTTTGAAGAAGCAAAAGACAAGGTCATGATGGGCGTTCAGCGGAAAAGTGTGGTCCTGTCTGAAGAAGAGAAGAAGACCACTGCATATCACGAAGCGGGCCATACCCTTGTGGCGGCCCGGACAAAAGGTGCTGATCCAGTGCATAAAGTGACCATTATCCCCCGGGGACGAGCCTTGGGTGTGACCATGCAGCTGCCCATTGATGAAAAGCATGGTTATTCACGTGCATACATTGAAGGGCGTTTAGCCATTCTCATGGGCGGGCGTGCAGCGGAAGAGCTGATCTTTGATGAACTGACCACCGGTGCAGGTAACGATATTGAACAAGCTACCCAAATCGCTCGAAAAATGGTCTGCGAATGGGGTATGAGTGATGTGCTAGGTCCTATGACATTCGGGAAGAAAAATGAAGAAATCTTCCTTGGCCGTGAGATTCAAAGCCATCGGGATTACTCTGAAGTGACGGCGCGAATGATTGATGAAGAAGTAGTGCGGTTCGTACGGAGGGCCCAGTCCACAGCTAACCGGATTTTAAAAGAAAATTTGAACCATCTTCATAACCTATCTAAAGCATTGTTAGAACATGAAACTATTGATGGTGATGAAGTATTGGCAGTGATGGAAGGGAAGGAAATTAAACGCTCTAAGAATGGTTCAACTAAAAAATCGAGGCGGAAACGGCCGAGACGTAAACCTGCTCAGAGATAAGTAAAAAATTCTGATAATAATTAAATCTGAAAACGCCTCGATAATAGAGGCGTTTTCTTCATATAAATGAATATCACCCAATTCAATGCCTGGCTCAAAGCGCCGAACCATACCCTAACTATGGGCATTCTTAATGTAACGCCGGACTCCTTTAGCGATGGGGGAAAATATGCCGATCCAAATCAGGCGGTGAATCGTGCCCTCCACATGATCGAGGAAGGGGCGGATATGGTCGACATTGGGGGCGAAAGTACCCGTCCCGGCGCTGAGCCTGTTTCTCTGGATGAAGAATTGAATCGCACCATCCCTGTGATTGAATCTATACGAAAACAATCGGACTGCCTTATCTCTATCGATACCTATAAATCTGCCGTGGCTGAAGCGGCCTTGAATGCAGGGGCGGATGTGGTTAATGATATTTCGGGATTCATATTTGACCCAAATATGGCCTCATTGGTGGCGAAAAAGAATGCGTCGGTCATTTTGATGCATATTAAGGGAACACCTAGGGATATGCAGAAGAATCCTCATTACGACAATTTGATTGAAGAGATTAAATCATTTTTTCAGCAGCAGGTTGAAGTGGCGAAGGTGGCAGGAGTTAGAAGTAAAAAAATTATATTGGATCCGGGAATTGGGTTCGGAAAGCGTTTAGAAGATAATTTTGCAATCATCAGGGAATTGGGGCAAATTCGTGCCATGGGATATCCGGTTTTATTAGGCCCCTCACGCAAATCCTTCATAGGAATGACCCTCGACACCCCCATTGAAGAACGGCTGGAAGGAACATTGGCGTCCATCACCGCTGGCATCATGAATGGCGCTAGGATTGTCCGCGTTCATGATATTGTAGAAACACGTCGTGCAGTTACCATTACTGAAAAAATTATGGGACTGAATTAATGGTCATTTTCCAAATCGGATTTTTGACGCTGACTTTAATTGACCTCATTGACCTTTTGTTGGTGAGTTGGCTCTTCTACAAAATTTACATGTATTTTAAAGGGACACGGGCCGGGCAGATGCTGGCGGGACTCATCATTCTCATGGTTGCTTCCTTTTTGTTTAATGCCTTTGGGTTTAGTGCCTCCAGTTGGCTCGTGAACCAATTCCAGACGGTATGGGTGGTGGCATTTGTCATTTTGTTCCAACCCGAATTGCGCCGACTATTGATTTATGTGGGGCAGACGCGGTTCTTTCAGACAATATTTAGAGTGGGTACATCCCGAACGATTGTCTCCATTGTGGAGGCGGCCACACAGTTAAAGGAAAGACACTGGGGCGGATTGATTGTGATTCAGCGGGAAACAGGATTGCGGTCCTACAAAGATCAAGGGACCCAGCTCAAAGCAGAAGTAACAGCTCCGCTATTGGTGAGTATATTTAATCCATCTTCACCATTACACGATGGGGCCGTGATTATCCAGAATGATATTATTGATGCTGCGGCATGCATTTTGCCTTTGACAGAAAGTACCATGATAGACCCGGATATGGGGACGCGCCACCTAGCGGCTTTGGGGATTTCGGAAGAGACGGATGCCATAGTGGTATTGATATCAGAAGAGAAGGCGCGGATATCCGTGGCGGAAGATGGCCGTTTCGCTCATATTGGCATGGATGATATTGCACTCCGAAAATATCTCAACGACAGAATGTTTATCGCATCAGGGGATTAAATATAACGAACCCTGAACTTTTTATAGGATGAGGGGCTAATATATACCTCCTTCGACCAGTTCAGGTTGCAATGTTTAGGATAACACCTAGTTTTATGGAAGCAATACACCACCCGGGTAGTGGTCAAAAATAATAATGAGCATTTATACTTACACAATCCTAGCTATTTTATTGGTCAGCGCCGTCTCTTTGACGGGAATTCTAACTTTATCCATGTCTCGAAAGAAATTGGATGAAATCATGACCTATATGGTGAGTTTTGCTACAGGCACTCTCTTTGGCGGGGCACTGATACATCTTCTGCCGGAAGCCTACGAAAATACATCAAATCCCATGGCCGTCTCACTATGGACCATCGGCGGCTTGGCCACCTTTTTCATCATGGAGAAATTCTTCCGCTGGCGCCATTGTCACCATCCTACCACACAAGACCATGTCCACCCAGTAGTCCCCATGAATATCTTTGGTGATGCCATGCATAATTTTATTGATGGTGTATTGATTGCCATCAGTTTTTCCGCTAGCATTCCTTTGGGGATCGCCACCACAGTGGCCATTATTTTTCATGAAATTCCTCAAGAGATTAGTGATTATTTTATTTTGGTCAACGGAGGCCTTTCCGTCAAAAAAGCACTTATGGTGAATTTTATGACTACCTCCTTGGCTATGGTGGGTGCTATGTTGGCCCTTCAAATGAGTAAAAGTATTATGGGTCTTACAGAAGCATTAATTCCTTTTACGGCTGGCGGATTTCTATACATTTCCGGTTCCGACCTCATCCCTGAACTCCACCATAATACAGAAATAAAAAAATCATTACTCCAACTGACCATGCTCATTGCAGGGGTGGCTGTCATGACCATATTAGCATTGAAATTCTAAAGAAATTCATCTGACGCCATTTCTCAATTAATGTAAATTTTATATATGGAATTGATTGATTTAAAAGACCGATACACCACTGCCGAGAAAAAATATTCCGAATTGCGGAGGTATCTTTGACCTATCTGCCAAGCAAGCTGATTTAGAAAAAATGCGTCAGGCATCCGCCGTACCTGAATTTTGGAATGATAATGCGGCAGCTTCATCCCTCCTGAAAAAGATATCCATCCTGGAAAAAGAAATCAAACTCTGGGAAGAATTGAATACAGCCCAGGGCGATGTAGAAGTCCTCTTAGAATTTGCAGAAGCAGGTGAGTCTTCCTTGGAGGAGGTTGATTGTGAATTAAACCAATTCGTAGAGACTATCGAGGAATTGGAATTGAAAATGATTCTGGGCGATCCACAAGATACGCAAGATGCCATCATTACGATTCATCCCGGGGCAGGGGGCACAGAAAGCCAAGATTGGGCGGAAATGCTCTATCGCATGTACACGCGATGGATTGAGCGGAAAGGTTTTAAGAAAGAGATTATGGATTACCAGCCCGGTGATGAGGCGGGGATTAAGGATATCACCATGGAGGTTAAAGGCGGTTACGCCTACGGATTTCTCAAAGCGGAAGCGGGCGTCCATCGGTTGGTGCGGATTTCACCCTTTGATTCCAATAGCCGGCGCCACACATCATTTGTGTCTGTATTTGTATATCCATCTTCAGAAGAAGAAATTGAGATTGAGATTGATCAAGGTGACCTGCGAATCGACACCTACCGCGCCAGTGGCGCCGGAGGGCAACACGTAAACAAAACCGATTCGGCCATTCGGATTACCCATATCCCTACGGGGATTGTTGTCCAATGCCAAAATGAGCGTAGCCAACACAAAAATAAGGCATCCGCGTTAAAAGTTTTAAAAGCCCGCCTCTACCAAGTAGAGGTGGAAAAAGAAAAAGAAGCCCGTAAGGATTTAGAAGATACGAAAATGGATATCGCCTGGGGGAGTCAGATTCGGTCTTATGTATTTCACCCTTATAATATGGTAAAGGACCACCGTACCAAAGAAGAAACTGGGAATGTTTCAGCGGTAATGGACGGAGATTTAGATAAATTTATTCGTGCCTTTTTAATGAATCAATTGGGCGACACGGTAGAAGAACAGGAAGCATAACACATGTCAGATGAACATAAAAGTCTGAATCAAATCATAGACTTTAGAAAAGAAAAATTAACCAAGCTCAGGGAGGCGGGAGTAGAGCTCTATCCCCAGAAATATGAGCCCACCCATTTCAGCGCTGATATTTTAGGCGATTTTGATAATCTGGAAAAAAAGGATGTCACCATTGCCGGGCGGATTATGTCCATACGGAAAATGGGAAAAGCATCCTTTTTCCATATACAGGATCAACAAGG